>Ga0207649_10000014_pt1 | contig 255001 bp, 243 predicted proteins | sample KBSC43metaG_FD_184317 | JGI IMG/M metagenome (GOLD analysis project Ga0207649, IMG submission 184317) | Corn rhizosphere microbial communities from Kellogg Biological Station, Michigan, USA - KBS C4-3 metaG (SPAdes) (version 2) | ecosystem: Host-associated > Plants > Roots > Rhizosphere >... | reverse complement strand
CCTAGCATTGGTAGCGCTACCATAGGAGGGGTGATGAAGCTTACACGCCGTCAGGCGATCGCCTGCGGGGCCGCGGCCTTTGCGACAGTTGCCGCTGCGCGGCCCGTCCCGCCCAATTCGCTCGAAGCTGTGGCTCGACGCAGCGGCCGCCGCTTCGGGTCGGCGGTAGCATGGAGCAAGCCAGGGGCAGACCGCGGCAGCTTCGCAAATCCCGCTTATGCGCGAATCCTCGAGCGCGAATGCGAGCTGCTCGTCCCCGAGAATGAGCTCAAATGGCAATGGAGTCGGCCGGGGCCCGACCGCTTCGACTTCCGCCAGTTCGACGCTATTGCCGATTATGCGACCGCGCGCGGCTTCAAACTTCGTGGCCACACGCTCTTCTGGACTCCGACGAAATGGTATCCAAAGTGGCTGGCCGAGACGCAGTTCCGATCCACCGCCGATGCCGAGCGGCTGCTGAGCACGCACGTTCAGACCGTTTGCCGCCGCTATGGGACGCGCATCTATTCCTACGATGTCGTCAACGAGGCGGTGCAGCCCGAAACGGGCGAGATCCGGGACACCAACGTGACTCGCGCGCTCGGCGGCGAGCAATTCCTCGACCTCATGTTCCACACCGCACGCGTCGAGGCTCCGCACGCGCAGCTCGTCTACAACGACTACATGAGCTGGGAGCGAAGTAGCGAGGGCGAGACGCACATCAAGGGCGTGCTCAAGCTGCTCGAAGGATTCCGCAAGCGCGGAACTCCGGTCGATGCGCTCGGCGTGCAATCGCATATCCGCCTGCTGAAACCGCTTTCCGTCGCCGGGACCGTGCGCGAATCCGAGGGGCCGTGGCGGCGCTTCCTGGATGAGGTGACCGGCATGGGGTACCAGCTCTTGATCACCGAGTTCGACGTCAACGATCGCATGGCGCCGACCCGAATAGCGACGCGCGACCGGATGGTCGCCGATTATGCCCAGGCCTATCTCGATGTGATGCTGAGCTACCCGCAGCTGCGCGACATGCTCTGCTGGGGAATGTCCGACCGCTTTAGCTGGCTGGAAGGATTCGATCCCAGAGCCGACAAGGCGCGGAAACGCGGGACCCCTTATGATGCGAGCTTCCGGCCCAAGCCGCTTCGGGGCGCGATCGCCGACGTTTTCTCACGAGCGAAGGTTCGTGCATTATCCTCGATCCAGGGCGTCGAGTGACGCGCCTGCGCTTCTTATTGCTCATCCTGCTGTGTGGGGCGGCGCCCGCCAACCAGGCTAGGTCGCCCGAAATCGCGATCACGATCGACGACTTGCCGGTCCACGCGCCCTATCCTCCGGGCCTCACGCCGCTCGCGGTCAACCGTCAGATGATCGCCGCGCTGAAGGCCGCGAAGGTACCCGTCACGGGGTTTGTAAACGCGGTGAACGTCAAGGACGCAGACACGATGGAGGCGCTTCGCGAATGGCGCGCGGCGGGCTTCGTGCTTGGAAATCACACATGGTCGCACCCGCATCTCGGGGAGCTGACGCTCGACCAGTTCGAAGCGGAGCTGACGAAGGACGAGCCGATCCTCGAGAAGCTCGGCGGTGCAAGCGACTGGCGTTGGTTCCGCTATCCCTTCCTCGAAGAAGGCAAGGACGAGACTCAGCGCGTGGCGGTGCGCCGAGTGCTTGCGAGACACGGTTATCGCGTCGCCGATGTGACGACGGGGTTCGCGGACTGGGCATGGACGCCAGCCTATTCACGCTGCATGGCCAAGCATGACTCGGCGGGCGTCGCTGAGCTCGAACGGCTTTATCTTTCCGCGGTGAGGACGAGCGTCGCGGACGACCGCGAAGCTGCGCACGAGCTTTACGGCCGCGACATTCCCTACGTGCTGCTCATGCATGTCAGCGCGATGAGCGCGCATATGATGCCGAAGGTGCTGCAGATTTATCGCGAGGCCGGCTACCAATTCGTCTCGCTTCCGGAGGCAGAGCGCGATGCGGCCTATGCAAGCTACACCGACGTTCGACTGCCGCCGCCCCCGTCGCGTGGAGAGGCCGCGAGGCAGAGGGGAGTGAAGCTTCCGCCGCCGGCGGATTATTCGGCGAGGCTCGGCGCGATCTGCGCTTAGGCGACCGAGCGGATTCCGTCGATCCAGGTTCCGGCGACGTGCAGCTTATGGTCGAGGACCGCCAAGCTTGCCCGATAGCCATGCGCGATGCGACCGAGCTCATGATCGAGGCCGAGGAACGCGGCCGGATTCGCGCTCGCCATCGTCAACGCGGCGGCAAGATCCAGGTCCATCATGGAAAGCGAGTTGCGGACGGCGCTCGCCATGTCGAGGTCGGAGCCGGCGATCGTTCCGTCCGCATTCGCTGCCTTGCCGTCGACGACCGAGATCGTCTCTCCTCCGATCATGAAGGTCCGGCTGCCGCCAACGCTTGGCATTGCGTCGGTCACGAGCATGAAGCGGCGCAGCGGCGCCGCACGTAGTGCGAGCTTGAGTACACGCGGATCGACGTGGTGCCCGTCGACGATCAGCCCGCACCAGCTTTTCTCGTCGTAGAGCGCGGCACCGACGACTCCCGGCTCGCGCGCGGTCAGCTGTGACATCGCATTGAACAGATGCGTGAAGCCGCGAAGGCCGTTGCTGAGCGCTTCGTCGATGCAAGCCGCGGTTGCATTGCTGTGGCCAGCGCAAACCAGGACTCCTGCGTCGGTGAGGCGGCGAATTGCATCTGCGGGCACCTGTTCGGGCGCCAGCGTGACGATCGTCCTGCCACCGGTGCTGCGGCTCAGGAGGGCGATCTCATCGTCGCTGAGTGGCCGGAGCTTTGCTGCGTCGTGGATGCCCTTCTTTTCCACGTTGAGGAACGGGCCCTCGATGTGCACTCCAAGCACCCCCGGGACGCCGCGCGCGATCGCCGTGCGCACAGCTTCCAACGCCGCTTCGACCTTGTGGGCATCGTCGCTGAGCAACGTTGGTAGAAAGCCTGTGGTCCCGAAGGGTCGATGCGCGGTACCGATCGCGGCGATCGTCTCGACGCTCGGGTCATCGTTGAAAAGACGGTCTCCACCGCCATTTACCTGAGTGTCGATGAAGCCGGGGACGAGCATCTGTCCCTGAAGATCGACCGCCTGAATGTCGCCCGGCAGATCGCCATCGCTGAGGATCGACACGATCCGCGCACCATCGATGACGACCGCCCGACCCGTCACGAACTCCCCGTCGATCAACACACGGCCGTTGACGAGCGCTTCAGCCATCAGCGAGTCTCCGTCACTTTGGCGAGGTGCGGAGGCCGGTCCGGATTGAGTCCGCGGGCCAGGGCGAGCGCATTTGCCGCGCGGTAGAAGGACTGGATCTGGACGATCGGCTCCAGCAGCGGTGCGCAGGTGAGGCTTGGCAGTGAAATAGCGCCGGCCGCTTGTCCCCCCGCGAGGAACACGCGGGCACCGCGCCCGACAAGCGCGGCGGCGGTCTCTTCGACGCTGCTTCCGGTTGCGTCCGACTGATTGAACATCAGCGCCGGAAATTCCTGGCGCACAAGCGCCATTGGGCCGTGCCGAAGCTCGGCGGTGCTGAACGCCTCGGCATGAAGCTGCGAGGTTTCCTTGAGCTTGAGCGCGGCCTCCTGCGCCACGCCGAGGCCGATGCCACGCGCGAGGACGTAGAGGTTGGTAGCGCCTTCCAGCTCATCCACGAGCGGTGACCAGTCGAGCCGCCATGCTCGCTGGAGCAATGACGGCAGCTTGGAGAGATCGCCGTGGAGCACATCGTCGCCGCTCCAGGCTGCGACCAGGCGCGCGATCGCCGCAAGCGAGGCGATGAACGACTTGGTGGCCGCGACACTTCGCTCGGGTCCTGCTCCCAGCGCGAACAGCTCGTCGGCGATCTCGGCGAGCGGGGAATCTTCGTCATTGACCAATGCAAGCACCCACGCGCCACCGGCCTTGAGGTTGGAGACACTTGCCAGCAGGTCGGGACTGCGGCCCGACTGCGAGATAGCGATGCACGCGGCACCCTGCACGCTGAGCGGTGAGGCATAGACCGAAGCAACCGACGGAGCGGCCGACGCGACGGGGACGCCGATCCGCGTTTCGATCGCATATTTGGCGTAAGTCGCCGCGTGGTCTGAGCTCCCGCGCGCGCAGGTCAGCACGAGATTCGGCGAGCGCTCCCGAAGCGCCGCGCCGATCCGTTTGAGGTCGGCATCGAACGCATCCTGCCGCGCCACGGCCTCGGCCGCCTCGGCAGCCTCGCGGAACATGTCCGTGACGCGATCGGGTTCGTCTCTCATCACTATTGACGCACGCTAACGATGTGCCGGATGCTCGCACAATGGCAAAGTTTCCGGGGGCTCGTCCTGTGGGTTTCAATCGATGAGCCGAATGACGCTGGCCGCGCCGATCGCCGGCTGGCTGTCGAGCCTAAGCGACGTGCCCGACCCGGTCTTTTCCGAAGAGATGATGGGCGTCGGACTGGCGATCGACCCGACCGAGGGCAGGCTGGTCGCGCCCTGCCTGGGGAAGGTGGTTCTGGTAGCGCCGACGCGGCATTCGGTGACCCTCCGGACGGAGGAGGGGGCTGAGCTGCTGATCCACCTCGGTCTCGAAACGGTCGCACTTGGCGGGCGGGGGTTCGAGGCGCATGTGAAGGACGGCGACCGCGTCGCGGCCGGCGATCCGCTCATCAGCTTCGATCTCGACCTGGTCGGGCTCGAGGCGAAGAGCCTGATCACGCCGATCGTGCTCACAAATGCGGAAGAGTTCCGGCTCATCCCTGAGCCGGTCGATCGGCTGGTGGAGCGCGGGCACGCCATTGCGTCGATCGAGCGGGTGACGCGGACTTCCGCGGCGGGCGCCGACACCGCGGTCAGCAAGAGTCGCGAAGCCGTTGTCGCGTTCGAGCACGGCCTCCACGCGCGACCGTCGGCGCGTATCGCCGACCTGGCCAAGCGCGCGACGGGTGACATCACGATCAGTGCAGGAAGCAAGAGCGCCAGCGCGCGAAGCCCCGTCGCGCTGATGGCGCTCGATGTGAAGAAAGGTGAGAGCGTGTTGCTCACGGGCTCGGACGCGGCAGCACTCGGATCGATCGTCACGTTGATCGAGGCCGGTGAGAAGTCTTCGCCGTCCAAGGCGGAGGCCGTCAAAGCGCGCTTGCTCGCGGACAATGAGATTGCAGGCGTCTGTGCGATGCCGGGAGTCGTCCTCGGCACCGCGTTTCACTGGCATCGGCAAGCCCGAGACGTCCCCGAGCAGGGTAGGGGAGTGGACGAGGAACGCGCCGCGCTGGGGCAAGCGCTCACGACGGTCCGGGCTAAACTGGAGGCGCTGAGCGCCAGCTCGAGCGGACCTGCAAGCGGCATCGCCAAGGCGCATATAGGCCTGCTCGAGGACGAGGAGATGAACGCCACCGTTCTCGCCGAAGTCGAGCTTGGGAAGAGCGCCGCACGTGGGTGGCAGATCGCTACCGCAGCTGCGGCTGACACGCTGCGCCGTTCGGGAAATCCGCTGTTGCACGAGCGCATCGCCGACCTCGACGACATTTCCTCGCAGATGACGACCGTGCTTCTGGGCGATGCGGGCTCGCCGAAGGTGAAGCTCCGCGAAGACACCATCCTCATCGCCGACGAGCTCCTGCCGTCCGAGCTTATGTCTCTTCCGCGTGATCGCATCGTCGGATTGGCGACGGCCGGCGGCGGAGCGACCTCGCACATGGCCCTTATCGCCGCCTCTTTCGGGATCCCGACGCTCGTCGCCATGGGGCCGCAGCTTTCGCGCGTGCAGGAGGGCGCGAGAGTGCTGCTCGATGCGACGTCCGGCGTCCTCGTAATCGATCCCGACGAGAAGGCGCAGGCACGCGCGGTAGCGCAAGCCGGCGACGCGGCCACCGGCGATTGCGTTACTCGGGACGGCGTTCGCATCACCCTGCTCGCCAATCTCGGCGGCGTCGCTGAGGTCGAGGCGGCGCTGGCAGCGGGCGCGGAAGGGTGCGGACTACTTCGAACCGAGTTTCTGTTTCTGGGTCGCTCCGACGCCCCTTCGGAGGAAGAGCAGCGGAGCGCATATCAGGCCATTGCCGATGCGCTCGGCGGACGGCCGCTGACGATCCGGACGCTCGATGTCGGTGGCGACAAGCCGGTACCGTACATCCACTTCCCGAACGAGCAGAACCCGGCGCTTGGCGCACGCGGCGTCCGCACCGGCCTGTTCAGTCCCGAGCTCATCGACGAGCAGCTGCGGGCCCTCTCGCGGGTTACCGGAGAGCGCGTGAAGATCATGCTTCCAATGGTTTCCTCTCTCGCCGAGCTGCGCTCAGTCCGCGAGCGGATGGAAGATCTTGGCGCACACGTGAAACTAGGCGTGATGGTCGAGACGCCGGCGGCAGCGCTCGTCGCCGAGCGGCTGGCAGCCGAGGCAGATTTCCTCTCGATCGGCTCCAACGATCTTGCGCAATATGCGCTGGCGATGGACCGTACGAACCCGCTTCTTGCGGCAGCCATCGATGCGCTTCATCCCGCGGTCCTGCGGCTGATCGCCATGACCGTCGAAGCCGGCGAAGCCGTCGGCAAGCCGGTCAGCGTCTGCGGCAATCTCGCATCCGAACCGCTCGGCGCGCTGGTACTGATCGGACTCGGGATTCGTGAATTGTCGGGCGTCCCGGCTGCGCTGTCTGCGGTGCGCCAGGCGATAAGTCAGGTTTCGGCGTCTGATTGCCGAGCGCTCGCCAAGAGTGCGCTCCAGCTCGAATCCGCGCCCGAGGTGCGCGCGCTCGCGGCCGAGCTTCTGAATGGAGAAGCGAAATGATTCAGCTTCGAGTGGACAAGCTGCAGCCGCTCGGCCGTGCGCTGATGCTGCCGATCGCAGTGCTTCCGATCGCGGGCCTGCTTCTTCGCCTCGGCCAGGCGGACCTCCTGAACATGCCCTTCATCGCTTCGGCGGGTGACGCCATCTTCTCGCACCTCGGCTTGCTCTTCGGCATCGGCGTCGCCGTCGGACTTGCGCGCGAGAATCACGGGGCGGCAGGTCTCGCGGGCGCAGTCTGCTTTTTCGTCCTGACGGAGGGGGCCAAGGCTTTGCTGACGGTGGCGCCTGACGCTACCGCCGGCTTCACGGATCAGGCGGCGCGAGACTTGGCCATCGCCGCCTGGAAGGCAAAACAGCTCGACAAGCTCAGCGTCCCCGCCGGCATCCTGTCAGGCGTCGCTGCGGGCATGCTGTACAATCGGTTCAGCGACATCAAGCTGCCGGACTATCTTGCATTTTTCGGCGGCCGGCGCTTCGTCCCGATCGTCGCCGGTGCAGTCGGCCTGGTTTTTGCAGTGATCTTCGGAATCGGTTTCCCGTACCTCGAAGCAGGCATCGACCAGCTCAGCTACTGGGTCGTCGAGTCCGGCAATTTTGGGCTGTTCGCCTACGGCTTCCTCAACCGGATCCTGATCGTCACCGGGCTTCACCACATCATCAACAACATCGCCTGGTTCATTCTTGGCGATTTCCATGGGACGACCGGGGACCTGAAGCGATTCTTTGCCGGCGACCCGACCGCCGGCGCGTTCATGGCCGGCTTCTTCCCGATCATGATGTTCGGCCTGCCCGCCGCATGTCTCGCAATGTATCACTCGGCGCTGCCCGACCGGCGCAAGGCCGTCGCGGGATTGCTCGTCTCGCTTGCGCTGACCTCGTTCCTCACCGGAGTCACCGAGCCAATCGAGTTCAGCTTCATGTTCCTCGCGCCCGCGCTCTACCTCGTCCACGCGGTCCTCACCGGATTTTCGATGGTGGTCATGAACCTGCTTGGAGTGAAGCTGGGCTTCGGCTTCTCCGCCGGGCTGTTCGACTATGTGCTCGGCTTCGGGATTGCGACGCGGCCGTTGCTTCTGATCCCCGTCGGCCTCGCCTACTTCGCCATCTATTACTTCTCCTTCCGCTGGTGCATCCAGCGCTTCGACCTGAAGACTCCGGGCCGCGAGCCCGGCGAGGCCGTCGCACCCCGCGCAACGAGTTCCGGAACGCGTGGCGGCGATTTTGTGCTAGCGCTCGGCGGCGCGGCCAATCTCGCCACCGTCGATGCCTGCATGACCCGGCTACGCCTGACTCTCAACGATCCCGCTGCGGTCGACGAAGCACGCCTGAAGGCGCTTGGCGCAAGAGGCGTGGTTCGGCCCGGCGGCAACGCATTGCAGGTCGTTCTCGGGCCGATCGCAGACCAGGTCGCAGGCGAGATCCGTGCGAGCCTGCACGGCGCTCCGGCCGCGGATGCACGATGGTTTGACGCGCTCGGCGGCGCCGACAATGTCGAGGACGTGCGGCTTCGCTCCAGCCGGTTGATCCTCAGCCTTGCGGATGCGGGCAAGCTCGACAAAACGGCGTTGGAGCGCCTTGGCGCACGGGCCGTGACTCGGTCTGATGGCGGGCGCGTCCACCTGTTGGTCGACCAGGCGGACGCGGCGGGCATCTCAGCCTTGCTGCAGCCCGCCTAGGGGCTCGGCACCTCGACAATACGGCTGGTGCGCCGCCCGTCGTACGATCGTGTGCGGAGCTGGACGGGCCCGTTCACACGTACGGCCGTTTCGTAGCGAACCCACTCGCCGCCGCTCACGCGATATTCGATCCGCTGGCCCGGTAACTCGCTGTTCGCCTCCAGAATCCCGTTCACGATCCGAGCGCCGGGGGGCGCGATCCGGTACGTGATTCCGGCGCGATCCAGAGCTTCGAGATGGCGCGGCATTTTCGCGGCGAAGCTGCTCCAGTCGCTTTTTAGCGCCGCGAGGTCCACCTTGCCGTCACCATAGGTATAACCCCTTCCGGCGCGATACTGCGGCTCCCAATCCGCGCGGTGCCACGATCGCTCGGCGAGGGCGAGCAAGCGCGGGAACAGCATATAGTCGGCAAGAGAATCCCGCCGCACCGTCTCGCTCCAAAGGTTCGCTTGAATTCCCCCGATCGAGCGCCCCGGATCGAGCGGTACGGTGTCGGTCGACGTCGCAGACCTGTTCTTGATGTCCTTCATCACCGACGCGTTCGCCGCCACATTGTCAGGCATGAAGCTGAACACCTTGTAGCTGTCGGTTCCGCGCGACGGCCAGTCGTAGCCGCGCTCGAGCGGGTTCGGCGCGTATGGGATGTCGAAATAGAGGACGTTGGGAACGGCGATGATTGTTTTCCATCCCCGGTTCGCTGCGCGGTGCGCTTCCTCCGTGGCCGCTGTGAACAGGTCTCCCCATATGTCTGACTGGACGGCGCGCGGCATCTTCGCGGGATCGACATGGGCAAGGCCGTCGCTCCAGCCGGCCGCGATGATGCCGCGCTTAGCAAGCGATGCCGATACGCGCTCGATGAACATCGGGCCGAGCTGTTCGACGGTGCGGCCGGTCCTCGCCATCAGCGCCTTGCACGCCGGCGACCCCGACCAGGCGCCCGCAGTCTCGTCGGCGCCGATGTGATAAGTTTTGAGCGGCACCCCCGCGGCCTTGTGCAAGGCTGCGATGTCGTCGACCACCGCGTCAATGAACAGGTAGGTGCTGTCGAGGCAGACGTTCAGCGTGTTGTCGTCATAGTTCTGGACACTTCGATACTTGGTCGTGTCGCCGGGCTCGACCAGCCGAAAGCGTTCGGCCTCTGCTCTGCGTCCGAGCGCGATCAGGCGCCGATAGCGCGCTTCCATCGAGCGGATCGCCGCGCGTGAATGGCCGGGCATGTCAAAGGAGGGGATCACCTCGATCCCGCGCGCCCGCGCAGCTTTCAGGATCTCAATGTAATCCGTCCGGGAGAGATAGCCGTTGACGGGCGTGTCCCGGTCCGGCCCTGCGCCGAGCTGCGGAAGGAGGCAGCGCGTCTCAGTCGGATCGTAGCAGCGATAGGCGCCGACCTTTGTCAGCTCCGGAAAGTGCGCGATCTCGAGCCGCCAGCCCTCGTCATCGCCGAGATGCAGGTGCAGCTTGTTGAGCTTGTACCGGCCCATCTCATCGATGACCTTCAACAGCTCGGCCTTGCTGTGGAAGTTGCGCGCGAGGTCGATGTGCAGCCCCCGAAATCCAAAGCGCGGCTCATCCTTAATCGCCAGCGGTTGCAGGTGCCCGCGGTCATGATCGGCCTGCTGCGCGAGCGATTCGAGCGCGTAGGCTGCGCCGGAGGAGTCTCCGGCTTCGATTTCGATGGAGCCGGCATGCGCCGTGAGGCGGTAGCTTTCGGACCGCATCGCGGGCGAACGGCGAATTCGGATCGGTACGCCGCCAGCGCTTTCGTGCGCACCCAAATCGGCGATCGCCGCCGCAATCGCATTGCGATCCATCCCCGACAGATTCAGCCGAACGCCTCTCGTCAGGTCGATTGGAGATCCATCGAGCCGTCGGGTAGACAGCGGTGTCGGAATGATAGCGATGTCGGCGGGCGCGGCATCAGTCGCACGGTCGGCGAAGATATCGAAGGCGCGTTCGGGCGTCTGCCACCGCGTTTGGTCGTCCGACGCCTGGATAGCCAGGCGCGCCTCGTCGGTCATCGGTTCAACGAAGGGAAGGACTTCGAGGCCGCTATCAGGCTCGGTCGTCGGGCGCGTCGCTTCGATAGTCGCCGGTGCGAGTTTGCCCGAAACCAGGAACATGTTCGGCATCGGGTAGTAAGCGGAGAAGAAGTGCCCCTGGGACCAGAGGCGGACTGCGTAAGTCTTGCCCGGTTGGAGCCGCGCGCCCGGCTTGAGCTCCAGCACATGCAAGTCGCCATTGATGAGCCGGACGCCGAACAAGTCGCTGTCTGCCTGAACGACCGGGCTGACTGAGCTAAAGTAGAGCTTGAAATCGCCGCTTGCGAGATCCGTGGCAAGCCGGTCCGGGATTCGGAGGTCGAGCTCGGACAGGAAGCAGCCGTCCGGCTGGCCGGGACAGCCCGCCGGCTTGTTGTCGAGAATGGCGAGCCGGACTCCCATTCTTGCGGCAAGATCGTTGAGTTCCGCCTGCGATGCAGCGGCTGCGGGCGACGCTAGGCCCAACGCTATGGACAGCGCGATCAGGCTACGGCGCATCAGGCAGGCTTCCCCTCTCGTGCCCCAGTCGTGTCACGCAGCCTTTCGCGGGTCAATCGACTGCTGTTGCCCTCGCTGCGGCACCGGCTAGGCTGCCTGAATGTGGCGCTTTTCATTGCTCCCCATCGCACCGCTTCTCGCGATCTCGCCGGTGCATGCGGAGGAGCGTGGCACGGTCGTCGGCTATGTCGCGGCGTTCAAGGGGCTCGACCGCGAGCTGCAGCAGCGCGGCCTTGATCGCTACACTCAGCTCGATCTCGCGTTCGTCAATCCAACGCCGACGGGCGAGGTGGTTGGCCTCGCGTCGCTCGCCTGTGCGCCGGCGGGTGAGGGGACGATGGTTTCGGATGCTCAGCTCCAGGCCTTCGTCGATTCCACGCATCGCTCTGGCACCAAAGTCGTGGCGTCGCTCGGCGGCGCGGTAATCCCGCCATGCGGCGGTGACTGGGCGAAGCTTCTGCAACCGCCGATGCGCGCCACGCTCGTGTCGAACCTCATCGCGATGGTCGACCGCTACAATCTCGACGGTCTCGACATCGACATCGAGGGCGAGCTGATGATGCGGATCGACAAGGAGGGCAATTACACGCCGTTCGTCCGCGACCTCTCGGATGCGCTTCACGCGCGCTCTAAGATGCTGACGGCCGCGACCGGTTCCTATCCGGGCGGAATGGTCCCGGCCGCCTCGCTTCCCTACTTCGACCTCATCGGAATCATGTCCTATGACGCCGTCGGGCCGACCTGGGGTCCTGAGGGCGGCGAACATTCAACCTATGATCAGGCCCAGACCGACCTGGCGCTGTGGATCAGCAAGGGCGTTCCTGCGAGCAAGCTTGCGCTCGGAATGCCGTTCTACGGACGCGGGTTTGGCAATTTTCGCGAGGGCTGGAGCCTTTCGGAAATTGCCGCGCAGTTCGGCATCAAACAACTTCATTCAGATGTCATCGGCCGGCGCTGCGCCGGGTGCAGCTACATCACCTATAACGGACTTCCGACGCTGGAGCGCAAGGCGCAACTGGCGGGCGCGTAGGGCGCGGGCGTGATGGTGTGGGAAGTGGGGCAGGACTTGCCGGACGGCGGCGGCATCCGCCACGTGGGCAGCGCATATCGAAGGGGTCGAAGCTATGCCGCCAGCAAGCACTGATCCGGCGCAATCGCAGCGTCTCGTCTCGCTGGACTTGCTGCGCGGTCTCGCAGTCATCGGTATGATTCTCGTCAACGAAATGGCGGGCATGCAACCGCCGGTCTACCGACTCCTCCTTCATTCGCACTGGGACGGACTGACGATCGCCGACATCGTCTTCCCGGCGTTTCTCTTCATGGTCGGCGTGTCGATCCCCCTTTCGCTTAGAGGCAGGGACGAAGCGGACTATTCGCGCATCCTCTGGCGGACGGCCCGGCTGCTGCTGCTCGGCTTCATCCTGTCTAACCTGTTCTGGCTTTCGCAATTCAGCTCAGGAAGCTGGCGCCTGTTCGGCGTCCTCCAGCGCATTGGCCTTGTCTACTGCGCCTGCGCGGTGATGTCTCTCAACCTCAAGCCGCGCACGCGGCTGATCATCGCAGCGGCGATCCTGATCTTCTACTGGCCGCTGACTTACATTCCGACGCTTGACGGCGTTCCGACGGATCTCTGGCTTCGCGGTCGCAATTTCGTGGGCTCGGTCGATCGCGTCCTGTTAGGCGCCGGCAACCACATCTATGTGCAGGGACCGGAAGGCTATGATCCGGAGGGCCTGCTCGGGACTTTACCCGCAATCGCGCAGGGATTGATCGGAGTCGCGGTGGGAGAGTTCGTGCTGCACACGCAAGGCGTCCGGCGCCTGCGCGCGCTCGCGATGGCGGGCGCGGCGATGTTGCTCGTCGGCATCGCCTGGGGTTTCGTCTTTCCCATTGTGAAGGACATCTGGTCGAGCACGTTCGTCCTCGTGACCACCGGTGTTTCGCTGCTTGCGCTCGCCGGGCTCAGCTATCTCTTCGACGGTAAAGCGATGACGGGCGCGCGCCGCCTCGTCGAACTCATCGTCCTTCCGTTCGGGATGAACGCGATCGCCGCGTACACCTTGCATGAACTGTGCTGGTCGCTGCTCGGCTGGGACCTCCTCCAGCTTCCCTACAAGCAGCTTCGGCCGATGATCGGGCCCGAGCCTGCGTCCTTTGCTCCGGTGTTCCTGTTCCTCGCCTTCATCTGGCTGTGCATGTTCTACCTTTGGCGCCGGCGCTGGCTCATCCGCATCTAGCGGACCGTCAGCTTCGCGCTCTTGAGATCGACCGAGTTCGGACCCGCGTAGATCGTGAACGTGCCCGGCTCGACGACCTTTTTCATTTCGGCGTTCCATAAAGCGAGGTCGTCCGGCGTCAGGTCGAACGCAACCGTCCGCCGCTCACCGGGCTGAAGGGTGACACGCTGGAAACGCTTGAGCTCGATCACCGGACGAGTGACCGAGGCTTCGTCGTCGTGGACGTAGAGCTGCACAACCTCGTCACCCGCGCGCCCACCCGTGTTCGCAACATCGACGGCGACTCTCGCACCCTCGTTCGCGGTAATCACGGGAGTCAGCACGCGCGGCGCGGAGATGTCGAACTTCGTGTAGCTGAGGCCATAACCGAAAGGGTACAGCGGCGCCGTCGTGTCGAACAAATAGCCGCGCCGCGATGTCGGCTTGTGATTGTAGAAGACCGGAAGCTGCCCGACCGAGCGCGGGATGGTGACCGGCAGCTTGCCGCCGGGATTCGCCTTGCCGAACAAGACGTCCGCGACGGCGTGTCCGGTTTCCTGTCCGAGATACCAGCCCTCCAGAATGGCCGGTGCATGTCCTGCGAGATAGTTCACCGACAGCGGCCGGCCGTTGAGCAGGACGACCACAGTTGGCTTGTGCAGAGCGAGGATCGCCTTGGCGAGGTCATCCTGCTGTCCGACAAGGTCAAGCGATGAGCGATCGCCGAGATGGTTGTCCGCCCAGGCCTCGCGACTGGTTTGCTCGTTGTCCCCAAGCACCATGACGACGACGTCGGCCTTTTTCGCAGCTTGCACTGCCGCGGCAATCAGCTTGCGGTTCACCGACGCGGGCACGAGCTTTACCTCGTCGCATGACCAGCAGCGGCTCTCGGTCAGCCGTACGCCCTCGCTGTAATCGACTGCGAACTTGCCGCCGCCGGCCTCGCGAATGCCGTCAAGAACGCTGACGACGTGCTTGGGAACGTCGCTGTAACCGCCAATCGGCGTGTCGTTGGCATGCGTTCCGAGCACCGCGATGCGATGAATTCTTGCAGAGTTGAGCGGCAGCAGGCCGTTTTCGTTCTTCAGCAGGACGACAGCTCTGTCCGCTGCCTCGCGGGCGAGCGCGATCGCGTCGGGCGTTGCGGTTTTGGCCTCCGCTGTTGCCGGATCGGGATAGGGGTTTTCAAACAGCCCAGCTTCGAACTTCAGCGTCAGCAGGCGCCGGACCGCCTCGTCGACCAGCCCTCCCGGCACCCGGCCTTCACGCATCAGCTCGGGCAAATGCACATAGCCTTCGGGGTCCGGCGTCTCGACGTCGACGCCGGATTTGATCGAGCGCTCCGCCGCATCCTTGACGTCGCTGTAAAGGTGGTGGCGCGTGACCAGCTCGCGAATACCGTAATAGTCGCTAACGACCGCGCCCCGATAGCCCCACTCGCCTCGCAGCACGCCATTCAGCAGCCACGCGTTCGCATGGCTCGGGACCCCGTCGATCTCATTATATGACGCCATCACAGACTGGATCGGATAGTTCTTTACGGCCGCCTCGAAGGGTGGGAAAAATGCCTCGCGAAGCTCGCGTTCTCCCACATGGGCGGGGCCGACATTCGTCCCGCTCTCCGGCCAGCCGTGACCGGTGAAATGCTTCAGGGTGACGAAAACCTTATCCGGCGGGAGCGGCAGCGACGGCCCTTGGAATCCGCGAATGGCGGCGAGCCCCATTTGGGTGACGAGGTAGGTGTCCTCGCCGTAGGTTTCCTCGATGCGGCCCCAGCGCGGATCGCGGGCGATATCGACGACCGGCGCGAGGACGAGCGTCGCTCCGCGGGCGCGTGCCTCTCGAGCGGCGACGGAAAACACCCTGCTGACGAGATCGGGATCCCAGGTGCTGGCCAAAGCGATCGACTGCGGGAAGCTTGTCGCGTCGCGCGCGACATATCCGTGAAGTGACTCCTCATGCATCAGGATCGGGATTCCGAGTCGCGTGTGCTCGACGGCCCAATGCTGGGCCGCGTTCACATATTCCGCTGTGTCGCGAGCCCCGCGGTTGGCGCCCGCCGATGCGCCGGCGGCGCCGCTGGAAACCGCGACTCCGCGTTTGTCCGATGGTCGTGCGAAACCGCCGATCCCGTTCGGAAAGTTTTTCGACGCGAGTTCGGGAGAGAAGCGTCCGTCCGGCGACTGCAGCTTCGCTTTTCCTTCCCAGATGGTCTCGAGCTGTGCGACCTTTTCGTCGACTGTCATTCGCGCGAGGAGGTCGTCGACGCGCTTCTCGACCGGCAGACGCGGATCCTTGTAGATGGGCGCCTGCAACTGCGCCGAATGAGCATGCACGGCGACAAGCCCGCTCGAAATCACGGCAACGCCGATCCAGTGCGTGAAGCGCATCCCCTGCTCCCCTGCGAAATGGTAGCGCTAACCTAACCTGCGCGCCGGAACCGTCAACGCGGGTCTGATTGCATATCGGCAATGCCTCACCTAGCACTGCCGACGATGGCAAGGCCGAGCAGGCGCAGACGCGGAGTGACGACGATCGAGGACGTCGCGCGCGCGGCGGGCGTCTCTGCAATGACCGTTTCGCGAGTCATCAATCAGGGAAAGAACGTGCGCGAGTCGACGCGCGCTGCGGTGCTCGAGGCGATCGAGCGGCTGAACTATTCACCCAACACCGCGGCACGAAGCCTCGCCGCCGGTTCCGCGGCGCACATCGGCCTTCTCTATGCGAATCCGAGCGCGGCCTATCTCGCACAGTTTCTGATCGGCGCCCTCCATGCAGCGCGCAGCGCAGGAGTCCACCTGGTCATCGAATCGTGCGAGTCCGAGGACGCGGACGAGCAGGCGGAGGTCACCCGCCGCTTCGCGACCAGCGACGTCGAAGGCGTCGTCCTCCCGCCGCCTCTGTCCGAATCCCAGCCGATCATGGCCGAGCTCAACGCGATGGGCATTCCGGTCGTGACGGTCGCGATGGGCGCGCCGCAGCAGGACAGCCTCAACGTGCGCATCGATGACCACGCCGCGGCATTGGAGATGACGCGCTACCTGCTCGCTCTCGGGCACCGCAGGATCGGCTTCATCAAGGGACATCCAAACCACATTGCGAGCCATGACCGGTATCGGGGCTTCTGCGATGCCCTGACTGAAGCGGGCATCGATGCGGAAAACGAGCCGGCGGAGCAGGGCTATTTCAGTTACAGGTCGGGCCTGACGGCGGGCGAGCGATTGCTGGCGCGACCCGACCGGCCGACGGCGATCTTCGCGAGCAACGACGACATGGCGGCGGCGACGATCAGCGTCGCACATCGGATGGGTCTCATCGTTCCGGACGACGTCAGCATTGTCGGCTTCGACGACACCGCGCTCGCGACCAGCGTATGGCCGGAGCTGACGACCGTGAAGCAGCCGATCGCCGCGATGGCGGAGGCCGCGCTGGAATTGCTGATTGCCGACCTTCGCAGCCACCAGGGTGGGGCCCCGCGCAAGTTCACCGAGCGGGTTCTCAGCCATGCGATGATCATCCGCGAATCATCTGGTCCCCCGGCGGCAGGGAAGGGCAAGAAAGGGAAGCTCGTCCGAAGCGCTTAGGCGATTGCGCTTCGGATTTTCTGTGTTACCGCTAACAGCCGAGCTCTTGGGAGAGGGACATGACGGAAGCGAGTCCACAGCGTGCAAACATGGGCTTCATTGGAGCGATCGTTGCCGTGGCGACGATCGGCGGGTTCCTGTTCGGCTATGATAGCGGTGCTGTGAACGGCACCCAGGACGGCCTGACTCAGGCTTTCCATCTTGTGCCGGGCAGCTGGTCTCCTAGCAACGGTCTCGGTTTCACCGTCGCTTCGCTCCTTATCGGCTGCTTCATCGGTGCGTTTTTTGCCGGCCGCCTTGCCGACGTCATCGGCCGGCGGAATACGATGATGCTCGCCGCCGCTTTGTTCCTGGCCGGAGCGCTTGTGCAGGGTGCTGCGCCCACGCAGATCGTCTTCGTCATCGCGCGTATTTGCGGCGGCATGGCCGTCGGCGCGGCCAGCGTTCTTTCGCCGGCTTACATTTCAGAAGTCGCGCCCGCGGAAATCCGCGGCCGGCTGACGACGGTCCAGCAAATCATGATCATCACCGGCCTCACCGCGGCCTTCGTCGTCAACTACTTCCTCGCCAAGGGGGCGGGCGTGTCGACTGCGCACTTCTGGGGCGGGGTCGCCGCGTGGCGCTGGATGTTCCTGATGCAGGCGATTCCGGCGGCGATCTTCCTCTTCGCCTTGTTCCTGATCCCGGAAAGCCCGCGCTACCTTGTTTCCAAGCGGCGCACCGACAAGGCGGAAAGCGTCCTCACCAGCCTGTTCGGCGCCAATGTCGCCCGCACCAAGCTGGAGGAGATCCGCGCGACCTTCAGCGAGGATCATCGGCCGCGCCTCAGCGACATCAAGGGACGCGGGCTGCTTGGAATCCGTCCGGTCGTCTGGGCCGGCATCATGCTTGCCGCCTTCCAGCAGTTCGTCGGAATCAACGTGATCTTCTATTATGGCGCGACTTTGTGGCAGCTCGCCGGCTTCTCCGAGAGTCAGTCGCTTGCGATCAACATCGTGTCGGGCGCCGTCTCGATCGCCGCCTGCTTCGTGACGATTGCCGTCATCGACAAGATCGGCCGCAAGCCGCTGCTCCTGGTGGGCTCGGCGGGAATGGCCGTGACCCTCTTTGCGATGACCTACGCGTTCAGCCACGGGTCGCTCGATCCACAGGGCAACCTCGTCCTGTCGCAGGGACTCGGGACGCTCGCCGTCGTCGCCGCCAATCTCTACGTCATCTTCTTCAACTTCAGTTGGGGCCCCGTGATGTGGGTGATGCTGGGCGAGATGTTTCCGAACCAGATCCGCGGATCGGCGCTTGCCGTGTCCGGCTTCGTCCAGTGGTTCGCGAACTTCCTTATTTCGTTCAGCTTCCCGGTCATGGCCGCCAAGCTCGGCCTCGCGATCAGCTACAGCTTCTACGCGGTTTGCGCGGTCATCAGCTTCTTCCTGGTGAAGAGCCTGGTGCACGAGACCCGCGGCAAGGAGCTGGAGCAGATGGAGGGGTGAGCTCCAGTTCGCAATGACCGAGCGTAAACCGGTCCGGCCTTTCCGATCGCGCGAATGGTTCGACGCCCCGAATCGGCCCGATATGACCGCGCTCTACCTCGAGCGCTACATGAACGACGCTTTCACGCGCGAGGAGTTGCGTTCGGGCAAGCCGATCGTCGGTATTTCCCAGTCGGGGTCCGACCTTGCTCCTTGCAACCGGGTGCATGTGAAGCTGGTGGATCGGGTGAAGGCCGGAATCCGCGACGCGGGTGGGATTCCGATGGAATTCCCGATGCACCCCATCTTCGAGAATTGCCGACGTCCGACCGCAGCACTTGATCGCAATCTCGCCTATTTGGGGCTCGTCGAAATCCTCAACGGCTATCCGCTCGATGCGGTCGTTCTGACTACGGGATGCGACAAGACCACGCCCGCGGCGATAATGGCTGCGGCGACCGTCGACATTCCGGCGATCACGCTCAACGGCGGTCCGATGCTCGATGGCTGGCACGACGGCGAGCTGGTGGGATCGGGGACGGTGATCTGGCGGTCGCGGCGGCTGCTTGGAGCGGGCGAGATTGACGAGGAAGAGTTCATCCGCCGCGCGAGCGATTCCGCGCCGTCGCTTGGCCATTGCAACACGATGGGAACCGCGTCGACGATGAACGCGCTGTCCGAGGCGCTCGGAATGTCGCTGCCCGGCAATGCGGCAATCCCCGCTCCTTATCGAGAGCGCGCGCACATGGCCTACGAGACGGGCAGGCGAATCGTCGACATGGCTTACGAAGACCTGCGCCCGTCGAAGATCCTGACTCGCGAAGCGTTCCTCAACGCGATCCGAGCCAATGCCGCGATCGGCGGCTCAACGAATGCCCAACCGCATATCGTCGCGATGGCGCGGCATGCCGGGATCGAGATCACGACGAAGGATTGGATCGACCACGGCTATGACCTGCCGCTCCTCGTCAACATGCAGCCGGCCGGCAAATATTTGAGCGAGCGTTTTCACCGCGCCGGCGGCGTGCCGGCCGTGCTGTGGGAGCTGCTCCAGGCTGGCAAGCTCGACGGTTCCGCGATCACCTGCACCGGCCACACCCAGGCGGAAAATCTTGAAGGGCGCGAAGCGACGGACCGTGAGGTGATCTACCCCTATTCGGCACCGCTCAAGAAGCGTGCCGGCTTCCTAGTTCTGAGTGGGAACCTGTTCGACGTCGCGATCATGAAGACGAGCGTCATTTCGGATGATTTTCGCAGGCGTTACCTGTCGAAACCCGGCAACGAAGGCGCGTTCGAAGCGCGCGCGATCGTGTTCGACGGCTCCGACGATTATCATCACCGCATCAACGACCCGTCGCTCGACATCGACGAGAATTGCATTCTCGTGATCCGCGGCTCGGGCCCGCTCGGCTGGCCCGGCTCGGCGGAGGTCGTCAACATGCAGCCGCCCGACGCCTTGCTGCAGCGGGGAATCCAGAGCCTGCCGACGCTTGGTGACGGGCGGCAGTCGGGGACGTCGGATAGTCCGTCGATCCTCAATGCGTCTCCCGAAAGCGCGGCCGGCGGTGGACTCGCCTGGCTTCGCACAGGCGACACGATCCGCATCGACGTCAATGCGGGCACCTGCGACGCACTGGTCGGTGACGAGGAGATCGCCCGGCGCAGGGCGGAGCCGCCACCGCCCGTTCCCGAGAGCAATACGCCCTGGGAAGAGCTCTATCGTGAGAAGACCGGTCAGCTATCGACCGGCGGAATACTAGAATTCGCGGTCAAATATCGCGGCACGTCGAGGAAGGTGCCGAGGCACAATCACTGAACCGGAATCTCGAATACCGGTACAGGAAGCATGTCCTGGTCGTAGAGATTGACGACGGGGTAATCGGCCCAGGCGTAGCGAACGCGGACCGCCGGCTGCCCATCGCCCGCAATGACGATGCTGTTCCCGTTCGATCGAGCGTCGGCGTAGCGGCAGGTTCCGACTGGTGCCCCGCAGAGCTCGAACGCGTTTGCATTGGCGCCGCTCAAGATCTGCAGAGGCTTCGTGAAGGTGACCACGACAGAATTGCCCTGACGGACGGCGCTCACCGGCATCGGACCGACCGTGCCGCCGTCGCGGTAGACAAGGTTGTGCGCGGCAAGCGCAAGCCGCCGCCCGACCTCCTGCTTGTTCGCGGGATGGATGTCGTTCGGCTCGCCCAGGTCGATCGCGCTCGCCAGCGCTGCGCGGGAATCGCGTTCGACGCCGAGCCGCTGTTCGTTGATCGTCGCCGCCCAGCCGCTTTCTGTCGGCCGCGACACCGGTTTGCCCCAGCCGGCGAGGCCGACGATCAGGAACGGTAGCTCGGGGTCGCGGAACTGCACGCGCCAGTTCGTCATCCAGGCGCCGAGGCGGCGGTCGTAACCCGGCTTCCCGACATCCGCTTCGCCCTGGTACCAGGCCACGCCCTTCAACTGGAGCGGCCCCAGCGGCGAGACCATCGCATCATAGATGGTCGAAACGCCCGACGATCCCTCCCACGGCGCAACCGCGGGCTCTCCGATCGAGTCTGAAATCCTCGAATATTGCCAGCCTGAGGTAAGCGGCTTCGATTGTCCGTCGGCGAAAACGAGCGCGAACTTGTCCGCGGGACCCGTAAGACCGCCCTGGCTCCAGACATTGCGCGCGTACACCATGATCTCGTTCACGCCCGCTTTCAGCACGCTCCGCGGGAGCGGGTAGCTGCGCGCATCGGACGGGTCGTTCTGCCCACCGACCGGGATGCCATTGACGAATGTCTGGTCGATGTCGTCGACCGCGCTGAGCGATAGCGTCGCAGCCTGCGCCGCTTCGCTCCGTGTGAGAGTGACTCGCTCACGAATCCAAGCTGCCCCGATCCACGCCTTCCATTCGGGTCCCCACGTGTCCCAATAGGTGAGCGAGGGAACGGGCTTCCACGCCAGCCGGTCGCTGGCGTTCCATGGTTCCTGACCCGGTTTGTCGCCACTCTGCGCGCGCCACCAGGCGCCCCACTCGCTGCCGAACTGGCGAATGGCCGCCGTCGGATCGGAGCGATAGAGATCGACGGTCGCCGCAATGTCCGCACCGCCGCTCGCGCGCACCGCGGCCTCGTCCATCCAGGCGCGGATCGGAGTTCCGCCCCACGTATCGTCGATGGCTCCGATCGGCACCTTCTCCGACGAGCGGAGCTCGCGTGCCAGGAAGTAGCAGGCGGCAGAGAAATTCTCCACGGAATCCGGCGTCGCGGGCAGCCAGCCCGGCGGATTTGCGAAGCCGGCCTGTGGCGTCGGCGCGAGCTGCTGGGCGACCTTCATCACCCGAAGTTCCGGATCGCCGGCGCTTTGGACTTCGCCGTCGCCGTTCAGCGCTCGGCGAAGCGGATATTCCATGTTCGACTGGCCCGAGCAGAGCCACACGTCGCCGACGGCGACGTCGTCGGAGCTGGCGACGCCGCTGCTGCCGATCACGCGGATCGTGAGGGGCCCGCCGCCGCCCTGGGGTGCGAAACCTGCTTCCCAGCGCCCGTTTCCGTTTGCCGCCGTTTGCTTCTGCTCGCCGCCGAGCGAGACCGTCAGCGCCTCATTTGGCGATGCGCTCCCGCTCAGCACGATCGGCTTTCCGCGCTGGATGACTGCGTGAGTTCCGAACTGCGGATCGATCATCGGTGCAGCGGGGGCGCCGGATGCGACGAGACCCGCGAGGATCAGTAGCGGACGAGTGGACATGGCACTCCGGGAACATCGACCCGGAACTCGAACAAGTCGCCGATCTGCGGCTGCGTCGCGATGATTTCCGGAGTCAGCATTTGCCGAGCGGTCGTGGCGTAAGCGGTGCGCAGGTCGTCGCCACCAAACGCAATCTTCGTGATGTTGGAGACAGGGAATCGGACGCGGTCCAGGAGCTCGCCGGCAGGTGAATAGCGCCGCGCTTCCCATCCTGCATAAAGCGATATCCAGACGCAGCCTTTGCTATCGATCGTCGGCCCGTCGGGATGGCCGTCCGCTGGATCGATGCACACGAACGGACGGCGCTCGCCCAGCGAGCCGTCGTCGCGGATGTCTGCCGCCTCGATCGTGCCCTTCAGCGTGTCGACAAAGTAGAGAATCCGCCCGTCAGGCGACACGGCCGGCCCGTTGGTGATTGCTATTCCATCGAGGCCGGTCGGCTTCAACTGCCCGTCCGCAAAGCAATAGAAGGCGCCGCTTTTCGCGCGTTCGCCATTGTCCATCGTGCCGAACCACAATCGCCCTTGCGGATCGGTAACGCCATCGTTGAGGCGGTTGCCGGGCTTTTCCGGCTCGACCTCGACGATCGGATCGAAAGCGCCGCTCCGCTCATCGAAATGATAAAGGCCCGATTGCAGCCCGGCGACGAAACCCCCGCGCTCTGCCGGCACGATGAATCCTACCTGCTCCGGCGCATTCCAGCTGTTCTTTGCACCGTTCGCCGGGTCGTAGCGGTGGACCAGCTGCTTCTTGATGTCGACGAACCAGAGTGCGCGGTCGCGCTCCACCCAGACCGGTCCTTCGCCGAGTTCGGCCGCAAGTTCCCAGACGAGTTCCGGCTCGCTTCCCATCAGCGCCATCCGGCGTCGACGAAATATTCGTGCCCCGTCATGCCACGCGCATCGTCGGACGCCAGGAACACGACAAGCGCAGCAACGTCGCTCGGCTCGAGCCGGCGTTTGACGCATTGCGCCTCGACGATCGCGGCCTCTCCTTCGGGCGTGTACCACTGCATCTGGCGCGCCGTTCGAATATTGCCGGGGACGACGCAGTTCACTCGGATGTTGTCGGCGCCGAGATCGCGGGCGAGCGCGCGCGTCAGCCCTTCGATGGCCGCCTTGCAGGTCTGGTAGAGAACGAGGTCGGGCAAGGCGAGATGCCAGCTGATCGACCCGAGGTTGATGATCGCGCCTCCGCCGTTCGCGCGCATTGTGGGCGCAACCGCCTGGGCGCAGAAGAACTGGTGCTTGAGGTTCACGTTGAAGCGGTCGTCCCAATAATCCTCGGTGACGTCCTCGACGGCATGGCGGTCGTCATTGGCCGCGTTGTTGATCAGCACATCGATCCGACCGAGCTCCTCGATCGCTTCCCTGGTTGCGCTGATATCGGTCAGATCGACGCGAACGAATCTGGCGCCCACGCGGCTCGAAAGGTCGTCGGAATCCGCGCCGTTGATGTCGAAGAAGGTAACCTCCGATCCCTGCTCGGCGAACCCCTCGACGATGCCTGCCCCGATGCCCGACCCACCGCCCGTTATGAGCACCTTCTTGCCGCGAAGGCTTGGGTAGGTTGCGCGCCCTTCTTGAACTTCACTCAATGACTCATCCCCCCACGTAGACGGTCTTGGTCTGCGTATAGAATTCGACGGCCGCAAAGCCCTGCTCGCGCGCGCCGTAGCTCGACTTGCGGGTGCCTCCGAACGGCACGTGGTAATCGACGCCGGCAGTCGGAAGGTTCACCATCACCATTCCGGCGCGGATATGGCGGCGGAAATGCCGCGCATGCTTCAGCGAATTGGTGACGATCCCCGCCGACAGCCCGAACTGGCCGCGGTTCGCGATTTTCAGCGCCTCCTCGTAATCGCGCACCTTCACCGTGCTTGCGACCGGGCCGAACACCTCCTCGCAATTGATGCGCTGGTCCGCAGCGGTATCGGCGATCACCGTCGGCGCCATGTAATAGCCACGCCTGTCGAGCGTCAGCGGCTCGCCGCCGGTCAGCACCTTCCCACCCTCTCCCCGGGCAATGCCGACATAGCGGAGGTTTTGCTCGAGCTGGTCCTCGCTGACCGCGGGTCCAATCTGCGTCTGCGGGTCGAGCGCATCGCCGACCCGCAACGAGCGCGCCTTTTCGGCAAGCGACTCGACGAAGCGGTCGTGAATTCCTTCAGTCACGATGATCCGCGACGAAGCGGTGCAGCGTTGGCCGGTCGCGTAGAAAGCACCGTCGATGGCGCAGGCGACGGCGCGGTCGAGGTCGGCGTCGTCGAGGACGACGAGCGGGTTCTTTCCGCCCATCTCCAGTTGCACGCGCGCCTGCCGCTTGGCTGCGCCTTCGGCCACGCTTGCGCCGACGGCTTGCGAGCCGGTGAACGAGATGCCGTCGATACCCTCGTGGGCGACCATCGCGCGTCCGACGTCGCCTTCGCCGATGACGAGGTTGAACACGCCCGGCGGCGCTCCGGCTTCGAGCAAGATTTGCGCGAACGCATGCGCGATAGCCGGAGTGGGAGTCGCCGGTTTCAGGACGACCGTGTTGCCGAAAGCGAGGGCAGGCGCCGACTTCCATGCAGGGATCGCAATGGGGAAGTTCCACGGCGTGATCAGGCCGAAGACGCCGACTGGCTCGCGATAGGTTTCGACATCGATCGAGGGTCGCGTCGATTCGAGCGTCTGCCCGTGCCTGCGAAGCGCTTCGCCGGCGAAATATTTCAGGATCCGCGCCGCGCGCATCACTTCGCCGGTCCCTTCGGGCAGAGTTTTGCCCTCTTCGCGCGACAATAGGGCGCCCAGGTCTTTGGCTCGCGCCATGATCAGCGAACCGGCCCTGTCGAGCACGTCCGAACGGACCTCGGGCGAACCCTCCGACCAGCCGGGGAATGCGGCACGCGCGGCCCGCACCGCATCGTTCACCTCGGCTGCCCCGCCTTTGGGATAGCGCGCCACGACCTCGTCGAGATTCGAGGGATTGATGCTTTCGCCGGACGCCGTCCCGCCGACCGCTTCACCGTTGATCAAATGCGTCAGTGTGTCCGTCACTGGGTCACCTCTTTAAGCAAGCCGCGGGCCGACAGATTGCGCATCAGCGCGCGGGTGCCGAACTTCCATGCCGGAGCATCGCGCGATGTCGAGACCCGGTTCGCGAGCGTGCCCAGCTTCGCGGTCGATATCCTGACTTCGTCACCGATCTTGTGCGTGAACCCGCGGCCGGGTTCGTCGCGATCTTCGGTCGGCGCGAACAAGGTCCCGAGGAATAGAACGAAGCCGTCCGGATAATGATGCTCGCTCATGGCCTGCCGGACGAGATCCTCGGGGTCGCGGCTTATCTCGCTCATCCGGCTCTGTCCCTGCAGAGCAAAGCCGTCGCTGCCGCTGATCTCCAGCTCGACCACCGCCGAGCGCACGTCGTCGAGCGTATAGGCCGCATCGAACAGCCGAACGAACGGGCCGATTGCACAGGACGCATTATTGTCCTTCGCCTTGCTCAGCAGGAGCGCGCTTCGTCCTTCGAAATCGCGCAAGTTCACGTCGTTGCCGAGCGTCGCTCCGCGGATTTCGCCGCGGCTGTTCACGACAAGTACGACCTCAGGCTCCGGATTATTCCAGCTCGAGTCTGAGCGCACTCCGATCTCGGCCCCCCAGCCGACGCTCGCGAGCGGAGCCGTCTTGGTGAAAATCTCGGCGTCGGGTCCGATCGCTACCTCCAGATATTGCGACCACAACCCGTCCTCGATCAGCGCCTCCTTGAGGCGCGCAGCGCCGTCGGTCCCTGGCACCACCGAGCGGATGGCGCCGCCGATCCGCTGTTCAAGCTTGTCGCGGATTTCGGCCGCCCGGCGGAAATCGCCGCGCGCCCGTTCCTCGATCACTCGTTCGATGGCGGAGATTGCAAAGGTGACTCCGGCTGCCTTCACCGTCTGGAGGTCGACCGGTGCAAGGAAACGCTCGGCCGGCTGGCGCGCGAGCTCGTCGATCCCGAACAGCCGCGCGCCGCTGACGACAGCCAAATCTTCGAAATCCATGAGGTCGGCCACTGTCGGAGCGGCGCGCGACACATCCTCGACCGAGCCGTTGCGGATGAGGATGGGAGTCGGGCCCTCGTCGAGCAGCAACCGTCCGACGAGCGTCGACCCGGCGAGGTCCTCAGGAAGCATCGCAGCCGTGAATTCCATCGGTACTGGGATTGCCCCTCACAAAAGTGTTGGTAGCGCTACCAATCGGACTTGCGGCCGGTTAGTGTCAAGGCATCATGCGCCTGTCGATGCGCATGGAGGGGAGATGAAGATGCGGATGACGAATCCTTTGCGCGGCCGCTTGCTTGCCGCCGCGGCCTGGTCGCTGGTTGCAATCGCCACGCCGTCGTTGGCGCAGCCGGTCCAGAGTCCCGACGCGCGCGCCGAAACGACGCTCGGCAAGATGACGCAGGATGAAAAGCTGCAGCTGGTCTTCGCTTATTTCGCCAGCGACTGGCAGGGCAAGAAGCCGCCCGCCGGCGTGCGCTATGGTTCGGCGGGGTTCGTGCCCGGAATCGCAAGGCTTGGAATCCCTCCGCAATATGAGACGGACGCCGGAGTCGGAGTCGCGACTCAGGGCGGCGCGGCGCAAAAGCGCGAGCGCACGTCGCTTCCATCCGGAATTGCGACCGCCGCCACCTGGAATCCCGACATCGCCTTTCAGGGCGGGCGAATGATCGGCTCCGAAGCGCGCAACTCCGGCTTCAACGTCATGCTCGCGGGCGGGGTCAATCTCGCGCGCGACCCGCGGAACGGGCGCAACTTCGAATATGGCGGAGAAGACCCGCTGCTCGCGGGAACCATCGTCGGATCGGAGATCGCGGGCATTCAGTCGAACCACATCATTTCCACCACCAAGCATTATGCGCTCAACGATCTTGAGACGGGCCGCAAGGGGCACGATGCTCGGATTGACCCGGCGGCGGCACGCATGTCCGACCTCCTCGCATTCCAGCTGGCGGTCGAGCGCGGCGATCCCGGATCGGTCATGTGTTCCTACAACAAGGCGAACGGCGACTTTGCGTGCGAAAATGACTGGCTGCTCAACCAGGTGCTGAAGGGCGACTTCCGTTATCCGGGCTATGTGATGAGCGACTGGGGAGCGGTCCATAGCACGGTCAAATCCGCGAAGAATGGCTTGGACCAGCAATCAGGCTGGCCGTTCGACGACAAGCCCTATTTCGGTTCGCTCCTCAAGCAGGCGGTTGCGGCCGGGCAGGTATCCGGTGCGCGGCTCGACGACATGGCGCGGCGAGTGCTCCGTTCGATGTACGCGCACGGGCTCGTCGACGATCCCGTCACCGAGAGCGGCCCTATCGACTACGTCGCCGATGAAGCCGTCAGCCGCGCCGATGCCGAACAGGCGATCGTGCTCCTCAAGAACGATGGCAACCTGCTCCCGCTCAATGCGCGAAAGATCGTCGTAATCGGCGGCCATGCCGACAAGGGCGTGCTTGCGGGAAGCGGCTCCTCGCTTGTCTACCCGCGCGGTGGCAACGCAGTGTCGGGCCTCGAGCCGACGGGCTGGCCTGGACCGGTCATGTTTTTCCCCTCATCGCCGGTTGCGGAGCTCCAACGAGCAGCGCCTGGTACAAACGTCATTTTCATCGACGGGAGCGATCCCGCAACTGCAGCCGCTGCGGCGCGCGCCGCGGACGTCGCCATCGTCTTCGCAACACAGTGGTCGAGCGAGTCGATCGACGTGCCGATGGCGCTCGACGGCAATCAGGATGCGCTGATCGATGCGGTCGCCGCAGCGAATCCGAGAACTGCGGTGGTCCTCGAAACCAATGCTGGTGTCGCCATGCCCTGGGCAGCGCGCGTGCCGGCGATCGTCGAGGCCTGGTACCCGGGCACGCAGGGCGGCGCAGCGATCGCGAACGTCCTTACCGGGCATGTGAACCCCTCGGGCCATCTGCCGGTGACCTTCTATGCATCGGAAGCGCAGCTGCCTCGGCCGGTGCGGCCGGGGACGAAGTCCGAGATGGACGAATTCACTCTGCCTTATTCAGAAGGAGCCGCGGTCGGCTACAAATGGATCGACCGTACGAATGCGCAGCCCTTGTTCTCCTTCGGGCACGGGCTTTCCTACACCATCTTCGACTACGGTCCGATCAGCGCCGCTCCGGCGGCGAACGGGGCAGTTCGAGTTCAGTTCACCCTCCGCAACAGCGGCAGCCGCTCGGGAATGGCGGTAGGTCAGGTCTATGCCTCGTCCGCGAATGCAGGCTGGGAAGCGCCCAAGCGGCTGGTCGGTTTTGCCAAGGTCGAGCTTGCCGCCGGTGCTGAGCAGGCGGTGAGCGTCGATATCGATCCGCGGCTTCTCGCGACGTTCGACGAAGCGGGCCACGTCTGGCACATCGCGCCTGGCGCTTACACCTTGATGCTTGGCGCCTCGTCGCGCGACCTCCGCACCAACACGACCGTTACGCTTCCCTCGCTGACCCTGCCCTCGAGCTGGCGTCCGGGACAGGAAGCCGCTGGCCCAGCACCGACGCCCGGCGAGCGAGGTCGATAAGCAGCAGGCCGTCGCGCGCTTCCCCGGCAGGGACTGGTACCGGCTGCCCGTCGAGGATCGCCGAGGCGATTCCTGTGTAGAAGGCGAGATAGTCGCCGCGCTCCGTGGGCACCTTCCGGCTTTCGCGACCGGGCTCGACAAGTGTGCCGTGATCAAAGTCGATGCCAAAGCCCGGATCGCCCGGCCGAAGTCCCGACTTCAGTTGCGCCTCCTGCGGATCGAGGCCGTGCTTCAGGAACGAGCCTTCCATGCCGTGGACCGCGAAACGCGGCCTCGGTTCGGCGACGAGCGAGGACGAACGCAGGCACGCGCGCATCCGGCCGTAGTGCAGAGTTACGTCGAAATAATCGTCTACGGTTGCGCCGGGGCGCTGAACAAAAATGTCCGCATCAACCGCCTCCGGGATTCCAAACAGCCGGAGGGCCTGATCGATGAGATGCGGGCCGAGGTCGTTGAACACGCCTGCCCCGGGCTCCGGCACTTCGCGCCAGCCTGGCTTGATCGCCGGTCGGAACCGGTCCCAGTTCGCTTCGAACAGAAGGACTTCCTCAAGCTCCGGCACGATCTTCTCGACGGTAAGGAAGTCGCCGTCCCACCGCCGGTTCTGGAAAACGCTGAGAATGAGCCGACGATCCTTTGCGGTCGCTATCAGCGTGTCGGCCTCCTCCAGCATGACCGTGAACGGCTTGTCGATGACTAAGTGCTTGTCCTGTTCGAGGGCCTTCATCGCGAGCGGGAAATGCGTCTGGTTGGGGGTTGCGATCACGACGAGATCGGAGCGCGCCAGCAGTTCGTCCAGCGTCTCAACACGCAGCGGGTGATCGCGCGTGGTGAGTATGCCGGTCAGGTCCAGCCGCCCGCACGCGCGAATCAGCGGCTCGTGGAAGACGGCGCCGGCCAGCCCATAGCCGATGAGCCCAACGCGGATCATGCCCGCACAGCGCGAACGCTTGACGCCGGGCGCGATGATAGCGCTATCATGCCGTCTTGCGCGGGAGTCGAAAGAGGGGATCGGGAATGCGGCATCTGTGTGTGTTCGTTCTTTGGGTGTTGGCGGGTCTTGCAGTTGGACCTGCCGCCGTCGCGGCGCAACCGGTGCCCGCCCTCACGCAGGCGAACCAGCCGTTTCACCGCGGCGTCAATGTGCTCGGCTACGATCCCTATTGGAACGAGGGTGGGAAACGCCGCTTTGAGTGGCGGCATTTTGCCGAGATCCACAAGGCGGGCTTCGATTTCGTCCGCGTGAACCTGCAGGCGTTCAAGCATATGGGTGCGCGAGACAGGCTCGAGCCCCAGTGGCTCGCCAAGCTCGACGATGTCGTCCGCGAAGCGCAGGCGGCTGGTCTCGGAGTCATTCTCGACGAGCATGATTTCGACGTCTGCTCTCAGGACGTCGCGGCGTGCCAGGCGCGGCTTTCTGCCTTTTGGCAGCAGGTCGCTCCGCGCTATGCCAGAGCGCCGCGGAACGTCGCGTTCGAGCTGCTGAACGAACCTCACGACAAGCTGAACGGCGAGGTGTGGAACAACATGCTCGCGCAGTTGCTGGCGACCGTCCGCGAGACCAATCCCGATCGGATCGTTGTTGTCGGCCCAACTCACTGGAACAGCCTTGCCGACCTCCCACTCCTGAAACTCCCGGCTGATCCGAACCTGCTCGTCACTTTCCATTATTACGAACCCTTCCAGTTCACTCACCAGGGCGCGACCTGGGCCGGCGATTGGGTCATGCACCAGCACGGAGTGAAGTGGGGGAGCGCCAAGGATCGTGCGGCCCTGGCAGCCGACTTCGACAAAGTCGCGGCCTGGTCGGCGGCGAGCCGTCGCCCGATCCTCCTCGGCGAGTTCGGCGCCTACGACAAGAGCGGCACTCCGCTCGATCTCCGCACCGCTTATATTGGCGCTGCGCGAAGCGAGGCGGAACGGCGCGGCTTTGGCTGGGCCTATTGGCAATTCGAAGGCGACTTCGTCGTGTGGGACATGGCCAACCAGCGCTGGATCGAGCCGATCAGGAGGGCACTGGTCCCGTGAGATTCCCCGGCCTCTGCATCGCGGCTTTCGCGACGTGGGTTGCTGCAAGTCCTGCCGGGGCCGGCGCTTATCGGATCGTGCTCGGCGAACCGGCCGGCGGCAGGCTGCTTCACGGTTATGGCGGATTGGAGGCTGCCGACCAGCGTACCGATGGCGCGCTCGTGCGGCTTATCGCCCCGGGCAACGACATCCACGAACGGGGAACGGTTCGGGTCCTCGTAATGAACCTCGGACCCAGCCCGTTCGAGTTCGGCCCCGACCAGGTGACGCTTACGCTGTCCGACGGAACCGTGCTCAATCCCGTCCCTGTCGACCAGATGGAAGACGGCCGTGAGCTGGTCGAGCGCGAGATGCAGCATGCGGCTGCGAACGACCTGCGCAACAGGAACAACCTCGCCGGCCTCGACCGTCAGGCGAATGGCGCCGGGACTTTAGGGCGTTCGGTTACGGGCACCGCCGGGCACGACCTCCGGGCGGATCAGTCGCTATGGCCGGGGACGACAATGCTCGATTCCATCTATCAGCTGCTCGTTCCGCTGACGGTCGAGCCGCAGAAGGCCTGGGGCGGCTATTATGTGTTCAACGTTCCCAAAGGGGTGTTTCGCAAAAAGGCGGATCAGCCCATCACGATCATCGTACGCACCGGGGCGGAAGAGCACCGCTTCACCGGCGTGATGAAATGGAAATGATGGTGCCGGCTGAGGGACTCGAACCCCCGACCTTCGGTTTACAAAACCGCTGCACTACCACTGTGCTAAGCCGGCCCTCGCAACGCTCTGCTTCATAGCACGCCGAACGTCCAGCCTTCGGAACGGGCGATTTCGGGCGATAGGCCTTCGGGGTCGAATGCGCGCGGCTCATCCCTCGCAAGCTGGCGCATTCCGGCTGCGGTCACGAGAGCGTCGGTCTGGTGATCGTTGGGTTCGAAGCTGAGTCGGGCGGGGCGGCTTCCGAGCGCCTTCAGCGCCTCGTTCAGCGCGGCGAGCGAGCGTAGCTTTACCCCACTCAGACCGGCGCGCCTCAGGTAAATGCGCGTGTAGATCTCGACGACGACACTGCCGTTTGCGGGAAGTGGGTCCATCGGCCAGATCGCAACCTTGCCATCAAGGCGGTGGAGGAAGCGCATGCCGGAGAAGCTCGCCTTGGCGACCTGCGCTGCGCCGATCGCGTCATAGGCGCTTGCGGTCTTGCGCCCGCCCTGCGCGTTGAGCCGTGCGTCGCATTGGCGAAAGTGCATGAAGTTCGACTTCACGCCGTCGGCAATCCCGAAGTAGAAATGCGGGCGGTGCGCGATCTCGAGGAAGCTCGCGGCGCCAAGATCGACATCGTCGGCATTCGAATCGACATAGGCCCAGAACTCACGCGCCGTCGCGGGAACGGCAGACTCGCCGGGCAAATATTCACCACGCTCAACGATTGGCGGCGCAAAACTAAAGTCGAATCCGAACAAGGTCGGCTCTTTCGAAGCGCGCCGGAGGAGCCACGAAAGCACTTCCTCGCGAGACCACACATGCCCGGGACGGACGAGCTTGGGCGCGGCCTCGCCGCGCGCCTCGGCGATGGCGATCCCCTTGTGCCGCTTTCCCTTTGCGCCGGACCAGTCGATCGCGACGAATGCGGCGAACGCCGTCACTTGCGCTTGCGCGGGCGAGCCTTTGGCTTTGCCGCCACAAAATCCTTCGACCGCGCAATCACGTCCCGCACCCGCTCGGGATCGTCGCTGTCATAACGGATCAGCACGCCTTCCCAGCCGACATAGTGCGGCGTCTGCCAGAAGGTCGCAGGGTCGGTTTCCTTCAGAAGCTCAATCGTGTCGAGATCGATGGCGACGCCGAAGGACGTGTCCGGCTCGTGGCTCGGGAACAGGAAGGCGCGGCCGTTCGAGACGACCTTCACCGCGGGCTTGGCGTAGCTCGTGCCTAGCTCCGTGTCAGGCAGAGTCAGCGCGAAAGCGACCGCCTCGTCGAACGTCATCAGACCAGCGGCGGCTGTTCGTCTTCGGGCGCCGCCTGGCGGATTCGCTTCGGCGGTGTCGGGCGCGCCGGCGCCGGCCCGGTGTCCGCCCAGCGCTCGAGAACCCGCGCGGCCGCATCGCGCCCGCCAAGGCCGAAGGCGAGCGCACAAGCGATTGCTGCGGACCCTAGGATAAGGCCGAAGGCGAGCATCACGATCTGGTCCGCGAGTCCCATGAAGGTGAGGCCGATCGCCGTGAACAAGGCGATGATCGCATAGCGAACGATCGCCTGGGCGTAGCCTCCTTCGCCCGTTCCGCTGCCGACGAGGTTGGCGATGATCCGTGCAAGGAAGATTCCGGCGACGATGATAAGCGTTCCGAAAATTACCTTGCCGCCGAGCGCCGTGACCTGCGCCAAGAAGATCGCAATGTCGTCTCCACCAAGCCGTCGCGCGGCCTCGACCGAAGCGCCAAGGATGATTGCGATCATCGCAACGTTGGCGACGATCCGGGATGGGAAAGCCGTCGACGGAAGTACCCCTGTCGATCGGATCGCATCGTCGAAGCCGGTCGGTGGGAGGACGGCTTCGACGATGGTTTTCACAAACCGTCCGATGACAAAGGCGATCCCAATCCAAAGAGCCGCGGCGAGGATATTGGGTAGAGCAGCGTAAATCTGCTCGAGCATGCCAATGGCCGGCCCGGAGATCGCCTCGATTCCGAGGACTTGGAGCGCCGCGATGGCTACTTGAATGATAATCACTGCGAAAACGAGGATTCCGACAGCTCGAGCGAGACTGCTCCGCGTGGCTCCGGGTGCAGCTCCCGGCGGGACAGCGTCGGGAGCTGCGCGCACCGTTCCTTCGGTCGAACCGATGCCTACGCGAGCGAGCAGGCCGTCGATATTCGCGGCGATTAGGACAGTCTCGACAAGTCGCTTCACGATCCTCGCGACGATAAGGCCGACGAAGAAGATCAGTCCGGCGCCGATAAGCTTCGGCAGGAACGCGAAGATCTCTGTGATTAGTTCGTTGATCGGCTCGAGGATCTGGCCGACGCCGAGGAAGCGCAGCGCGGCCATGATCCCAACAAGCCAGATGATCAGTTTGGCGATCACTCCCAGCTGGTGGCCGACCGTTTCCTCGGGCGTTCCGGTCACGTGCTTCTTGAGGGCAGGGGAGCGATCGATTGCCTTGCGCAGCACCCACCCGACGGCTCTAGCGACGATCCACGTCACAATGAGGATCAGGATCGCAATGAGGATCTTGGGTCCCCAGAACATCATCTGCGCCTGCCAGTAGGCCCCGGAATCAACCTGGTACATTGCTTGGCTCCCTGCTCAGCTCGTGCTGCTCAACCCGCGTCCTCGACGCTTTGTTTCAGCTCCTTGCGCCGCTGATCCCAATAATCCAGCCGCTCCTTCACCCGAGCCTCGAAGCCCCGGTCGGTCGGCTCGTAGAGGTTCTGGGCATCCATCTCCTCGGGCCAGTAATCCTGGCCGGAAAAGCCTTCCTCGGTAGAGTGATCGTAGGCATAGCCCTTGCCGTAGCCGACATTCTTCATGAGCCTGGTCGGCGCATTCAAGATGTGCATCGGCGGCATCAGCGAGCCGGTCTCCTTGGCGATTCGCCATGCCGCCTTCTGCGCCATGTACGCGGCGTTCGATTTGGGAGCGGTCGCGAGATAGAGGCAAGCCTGGACGATACCGATCTCGCCTTCGGGCGAGCCGAGGAAGTCGTACATTTCCTTGGCGGCGAGGCACTGCAGCAGCGCGTTGGGGTCGGCCATGCCGATATCCTCGACTGCTGCGCGGGTCAGGCGGCGCAACACGTAAAGCGGCTCCTCACCGGCGACCAGCATGCGCGCGAGATAATAGAGGGCCGCCTGCGGGTCGGAGCCGCGAATGGCTTTGTGAAGCGCGGAGATGAGGTTGTAATGGCCCTCCCGGTCCTTGTCGTAGACGGGCACGCGGCGGTGAAGCAGGTCGGAGAGTTCGGCAGGGCCGAGCGGGTCGCCGATCTCGATGGAGAACAAGGTCTCGACCTGGTTGAGCAGGAAACGGCCGTCGCCGTCGGCGCTCGCGATCAGCGCTTCGCGAGCCTCGGGAATCACCGGTAGCGAGCGGCCCTCGATGGCTTCCGCGCGGCGAACCAACTCCTCCAGCGCGTCATGATCGAGCCTCCTCAGGATCAAAACCTGGCACCGCGAGAGGAGCGCGGCGTTGATCTCGAAGCTCGGATTCTCGGTCGTGGCGCCGACCAGGGTGACGGTGCCATCCTCGACATAGGGAAGGAAGCCATCCTGCTGGGCGCGGTTGAAGCGGTGGATCTCGTCCACGAACAAAAGCGTCTTCTGCCCCGCACGCGCGGCGGTCCGCGCCTCGGCGAAGATCTTCTTGAGGTCGGCGACTCCCGAAAACACCGCGGACACGGCAACGAAGCGCAAGCCGACCGCGTCGGCGAGAAGCCGCGCGATGCTCGTCTTTCCCGTTCCGGGCGGTCCCCACAGGATCATGGAGGCGAGGCGTCCCGCGGCGACCATACGTCCGATCGCCCCGTCAGGGCCGGTCAAGTGCTCCTGCCCGACGATCTCGCCCAGCGACTTCGGCCGTAGCCGGTCGGCAAGCGGCGCTGTGGCGGACGGCGCCTCAACCGGCGTGCCCGGCAGTTCCTCCTCGGCAAACAGATCGGCCATCCGCCTCACCTAAAAGTTGGTTGCGCGAAATGCACCTGCTCTCTTGCTTAAGATAGAGCTAAGATATATCTAGATGCATCTCAAGGAGGCTCATATGGGTCATAGGCAGCATGGATGCGGACCGCGCGGCGGTTTCGAAATCGTTCTCCCCGAGGCGCTCATGGCAATGCGCGGGGGTCGCGGCTGGAGCGGCAATTGGGGACCGTTCCATTTCGACTTCGGCGACGAAGGCTGGAGCGGCAGCCGGCGTGGACGGCGCGCCCGGCGCATGTTCGAAGGCGGAGAGCTCAGGCTGGTCCTGCTCAAGCTCATCGAGGAGCAACCCCGCCACGGGTACGACCTGATTCGCGCCGTCGAAGAGCTTAGCGGAGGTGAATATGCACCCAGCCCGGGCGTCGTATATCCGACGCTGACCTTGCTCGAGGACATGGGATTTATCCAGGAGACTTCCGGCGAGGGCGCCCGCAAGCCGTTCGAGATTACGGACGCCGGGCGTGCCCATCTCGAAGAGAATGCGGAGGAAGCGGAAGAGCTGATCAGGCGCCTGAAAGCGCTCAGCCCCTCGCATCATCCCGAGGGCGGCTCACCCGTGTGGAGAGCGATGCGCAACCTGGGAGTCGCCATTCGCAACCGGCTTCAGCATGGCGACCTCACCGAGGACACGGTGCATGAGCTCGCGGCGCTCATCGACGAGTTCGCACAGCGGGTCGAGCGGCTGAAATAGCGGCGGCTAGCGACCCATCATCCGCGCCAGGCGTTGGCGCTTGTGGATGGCGTGCTTGTAGACCCGGACGACAGTCGCGTTGATCGAATCCCAGTCCATCGTCTTGGCAATCGCCAGCGCGGCCTCGCCGTGGCGTCGGCGGAGGTCTGGGTCCAGCGCATAGGCCTCGATCGCGTCCGCGAACTCGTCGGGCTCCGTGCCGTCGACCAGGGTTCCGGTCACCGCGTGGCGGACGAGGTTGGTTGCGCCTGTCGCTTCCGCGGCAATGACCGGCAGGCCGCACGCCATCGCTTCCAGCGTGACGTTGCCGAACGCTTCCGTGATCGATGGATTGAGCAGCAGGTCCGAGCTCGCAAGCGCCCGGGCAAGTTCATCTCCGGTCAGCTGGCCGGTGAAGACCGCCCGGGGCAGTTGCTCCTCGAACCAAGGCCGCGCAGGCCCCTCGCCGATCACCAGCACCCGATGCTTGATGCCCCGCTCGGCGAGCGCGTGGATCGCATCGGCGAAGACGTCGAGGCCTTTCTCCATGACGATGCGGCCCAGGAACGCGACGACCAATTCCTCGTCGCCGATCCCGATCGATCGGCGCCAGTCCATGTCATGCCGATCGGGATTGAACTGTTCGCGGTCGACGCCGCGTCCCCATATGGCGATGTCGCGGTTCATCCGCTGCGCGCGAAGGATCGCCGCGGTCGAGGCCGCCGGCGCCATCACCACTTCGCATCGATGATAGAAGCGCCGCATGATGTCGCGCGCCAGCGGCTCCAGCGCCTGCAGGTGATAATAAGCAAGATAGGTGTCGAAGCGCGTGTGCACGGAGGCCACCGCCGCGATCTTCCGCCGCCTCGCCCAGGTTACGGCCCGATGCCCGACGATGTCGGGGCTGGAGACGTGGACGACGTTGGGATTGAACTCAGCGAGGTCGCGGCGGACCCGCGGCGGAAGCGCTATCGGGAGGCGATATTCGGAGCGTCCAGGGATCGGGATCGCGGGAATGCTGACAATCTCGCCCGTCGCCGGGAAGGCAGGCTCGTTGACCGTCGGCGAATAGACTCGAACCTGCACGCCCTGGCGCAGAAGGAAGTCGACGAGACGGTTCAGCGCCTGGTTGGCCCCGTCGCGCACATAGTTGTAATTGCCCGAAAAGAGGGCGACGCGGAGGTCTGTCGGCTTCACTGACGGCGCTGTAGGGGCTAATTCGTGGGCGTCAAACTCGGACTGCCGCCGGTCGCCAGAAGCGATACGCGCCTGTTCATCCTCGGCAGCCTGCCGGGCGACGCGTCGCTGGCGGCGGAGCGCTACTACGCCCATCCTACCAATCAATTCTGGCGGCTGCTCGGCCTAGCCATCGGCGACGAGCTTCAGTCGCTCCCCTACGATCTGCGTCTCGAGCGGCTTGCCGAGCGGCGCATCGGGCTGTGGGACGTGATCGCGTCAGCGAGCCGGAAAGGCAGTCTCGACCAGGCTATCCGCGCGGCCGAACACAACCGCATCGAGCACCTGTTGAAGGATTATTCGGAGCTTCGCGCGATCGCCTTCAATGGATCCACCGCTGCTTCGATAGGACGCAGGCTGGTCGACAGCGTTCCCGCGAACGTCCATCTCATCGACCTGCCGTCGTCGAGTGCCGCCAATACGTCAGCCTTCGAGGAAAAGGCGCACACCTGGTCCGCGCTCAGCCAATTCGTTCGGCCTTAGGAGCCTTTCTCTTGCGCGGAGCGCAGAGCAATGCATGATCCAGATGATGATGCCGACCGAAGAACAAGAACAAGAGGGTGACAGCGACAAGAGGCTGTCGATGGTTGACGAAGCGCTGGTCGCCGGAACCATTGCCAACACCAACGGACTCCTCGTTATCCTCGCGAAGCTGGTCTCGAAGGGAGTGTTCGACGCTTCGGACCTCCAGTCCTTCTCCGACAGCTATTCCAAGCCGCTCGATCATGTTGGAATGCGCGAGAATGAGCTGGTCAGCCAGATGCAGGATCAGATGGAGTCGACCCTCGCCGAGCTGATGCGTTACCTGAGCGAGCGCGACCGCGAGGTCTGATCCCGATACCGCCGTTGACTAGCGGCGCCCAAGCCCACATATGGCCGCCTCGCTTCAGCGCTGGCCCCTTCGTCTAGCGGTCTAGGACGTCGCCCTCTCACGGCGAAAACACGGGTTCGAGTCCCGTAGGGGTCACCAGCCGGATCAAAGACTTCAACGTTGTTCCGTGAAAACCGGATTCTAGGCGAACGCCTCAAAACGACATTTTCATGTCTTTAAGCGCCCATCGGATCAGCGAGCGCATCGCGTCACTTGCTGCGCGCGGCTGGCCTCGAGCGATGGCTTCATAGACGCGATAGTGGTCGGGGACTGGATCACGCAAAAGAGGGCCGTCGCGGGTCTTGAAACGGGTGGTCCAACGAACGGCCGCGCCGATCGTGCTCGCAAGCGCAACGAGCGGCTCGTTCGCCGTTGCCGCGAAGAGCGTTCGATGAAAACGTTGATCCGCGCTTTGGCCCTCGGGAGTATCGAGCGGATGCTTGGCCATCTCATCGAGCGCGGCGTGGAGAAGCAACAGGTGATCTTCTGTCCGCCGCTGCGCTGCAAGCGCTGCCGCACCAGGCTCAATCATCTCTCTCAGCTCGAAAAGCCCGCGCACAAAGTCCGGATGCGGTTGCCCTTCGAAGCTCCACGCGAGAACCTCCGGATCGAGGATGTTCCACTGGCTTCGAGGAGTAACCCGCGTTCCTGCTCTTGGGCGGCTCTCGATCATCCCTTTCGCCGCCAGCGTTCGCATCGCTTCGCGGTATGCTGTGCGGGAAATACCCAAGGCATTGCTCGCCTCGATTTCTCCGCCGAATTGAAATCCCGGCGGCCGCTGACCGCTGACGATTTCAATTCCGATCGCTCTGGCAATTGCGCCGTGAATGCGCGGAGGCGCGCGTCGTTCAAGATTCACGGCGTGGCTCCGGAGCATCCGCGTGGTCCGCTATACCCCACGCGCCCTGCTCGCAAGAGTCGCTCGAGGTGACCCCGACAGCTCAACCTCCCCGAAGCGTCTGCATCACACGCGCCCGGATGCGCCCGTAATTCTGCTTGAGCGGCCCGAGCATGCCGTGCTTCTCGGCGGGAAGATGCGCGAGTGGATGTCCATCGGGCCGGAAAACATATTGGTCGAAGAAGGCGCGCCATGCCGCTCGCTCAGGAGCAGGCCGCTCGGCGATCGCGATCATCGCCAGCATCATCGCCGTATAAGGCGCATCCGGTCCTGCGGAAAAGGCGTCCCACCAATAGTTGACGAGTAAGTTGAGGGGCTCCGTTGCTTCGACTTGATGCCACCAGAGCTTCGGAAGGTAGAGGGCATCGCCGGGCTCGAGTTCGGCGATCAGCGCGGTGTCGCGGACGGCTTCGAACCTAGGAAAGCGCGGATCGTCGGGAGCGCTGCCTGCCGCGAGCGCCACTGGCGGACCGGCCATCGTGAAGTCGATAGGCCCGACGTAAAGGTTGCCGATCGCTTCGGGCCGATAAAGGGTGAAGCGTCGGCGACCCGCAACAACGCATGCGAGGTTGTCGAACGTGTCGTAGTGACAGCTGACGAACGAGGCGTTTCCGATCCAGAGCAGCGGTCGAACCGACGGGCTAATGATGGGGAGATGATTCTGTTCGGCAAAACCGGCAACATGCTCGTCGGCCGAGATCGAACCGAAATAGATTGACGATTTCGTTGGGTTGGCTGCAGCAGCGTTTATTCCTGCGACTGCGTCCGACAAGCGCATGTCGCAGCGCTCGAAATTGAATCCTTCAAGATCGTCGGAATAATAATAGCGCCCCTCGATGGATGGGTGCCCGACAAATGCCTGCGAGACCGTATCGGATTCGAACCGAAGCAGATAATCCGTTAGCGTCTCCCATGATTGGGCAGAAGCTCGGGTGGCCGGCCAGTCGGCGCACAGCCCCCGAAATAGGATCGGTTCGCCTTTGTTCGCTGCCGCGGCTCGGAAGGACTCAGGATCCGAAAAGGCGGCCGAGTCCATTTCTTCGACATGCGCCGTCATCGTCTAGGGTCGCGCGCCCTCGACGAGCCTTGCGTTGCGGCGGTTCGCCAATAGCGGGATCTGCCGAAGCGATCCGGCAATGCAGTACGCCAGCTGCAAATAGCCTTTGCGGAACAGCGAAAGCGCGAGGGAATCGTCAAGCTCGGCGATCGAATCGAGACTGACTGTGTAAAGTCCGTCGAGGCGGAGATTCTCGCCGTCGTCGAACTTCAGCGAGATGTCGATCGGCTCGACGAGGCGGAAGTCCACCAATGTCTTGATGAAGCTCTGCGTCGCTTCATTTCCGGCGACGAGCAATCCGAGCGCCTTCTGAATTCGACGAAGCACGTCGGTCGGTTCTCCGGACTCATCAAAAAGCGGCTCGCCGTTCGTTTCGCTAATGCGCGGGTGTTTCATATCAACGGCGATATTCTCGCCTGACGTGAAGAAGCCCTGGCGCTCGACGTCGAGCGGCTGGAAGGTGAGCTTTGCGCCTGCATCTTCGGCAAGCAAATTCTCGCCAGGCTTAAAGCCCAGCATCGCGGCCGCATAAAAACGTCCGTTCTCGGGATCCTTCGCCAGCATGATCGGGCAGCAGGTAGCGGCGACCGAAAACTCTGAAACGACAATCGGCACGAAATGCAGCCGGGTCGCATCTGACCTCAGGCGGAGCGCGCGATGCTGCTCGGAATTCAAAACTTCAAGCTCTTCCACGCGCTCTCCTGCGCCAATGCGTAACCCGAAGCGAAGATGCGCGCACGAATTTTTGGCCATTCCCCGCAACTTAGGTGATCAGTTAATACTCCGAGTTATTTTGTCTTGATAGCGCTACCATTGCGCGATAAGCAATGGACGAAGAGTCAGAAGGCAGACTCCTGGGGAGAGATGTCGAACCTGGTTCCGTGCGAAACGGACGCCGCTTTTCGGCAATTTTCCAACGGAAAAGATCTGCCCGACTCATTCGCGTGAGGCGCGCCACGTGTCTGGCCAGCTCAGATCAGGGGGAGAGGGGCCCATGATTCCTGTTGCCTTTGCTACTCATACAAATACGCGTTCTCGCGCTCGGCGCTCTCAGCGCTGGGTACTTGCGTGCACGCCGAGCCTGCTGGCGCTGATCGCCTCGGCTCCGGCCGATGCGCATTCAGCGAAGCGCGGGCATGCCAAAGGTCGGCAACTGGCTATGGCGGCGACGCCGAGTGCACCAGCTGTCGACGCAGCTCCGGCGGATGCCGCCGGAACGCAGCCGCCGCCTACCACTCCCGATCAGGCGGCGTCTCCGACCGATCAAAACAATCAAGCGCAGGCGATCGTCATCACCGGCATTCGCGGCTCGCTTCAGCGAAACCTGAACGCGAAGCGCGCTGCGCCGGGAGTGATGGATACGATTTCCGCCGAAGATATCGGCAAATTCCCCGACGCGAACGTGGCAGACGCGCTGCAGCGCATTCCGGGCCTTTCGATTCAGCGCGTCGGTGCCCGAGGCGAAGCGAGCGGAATTACGGTTCGCGGCTTTGGCGGCGACTTCAACGACACGCTCTTCGACGGCCGCCACATCTCCACTGTCGGCCTGGACCGGAATGGCAATCCCAGCCGCGCCGTCGACTTCACGACTGTCGGCGCCGACTTCATCGGGCAGATCAACGTCCTCAAAACGCCCGACGTCGAGCTGTCCACGAGCGCGATCGGCGCGACCATCAACGTGCTGCTGCCGAAACCGTTCGATTTTTCAGGATTGAGAGTCGCGGCATTCGCGGGCGGCTCGCTTCAGTCGCGCGACGGCCACGTCCGCCCGAGAGCGGGCCTGCTGGTCAGCGACATCTTTGCGAATGGCACTTTCGGGATCCTGGCGGACGCGACCTACACCCGCGAGGACACACAGGCGAACCACGTGTTCATCCCGGGTTGGATCGGAAACCATTTTGCGCCCTGTCAGGCAGGTCCGATCAACTTGACCTGCATTCCGACGAGCGACCCGACTAGCGCTGCATGGGCGGATCCCAACAACCGCAAGACGGTGCTCGGCTGGTTCCCGCAGCAAAATGGCGCCGAGCAGGTAACGACCCGCGATGAGCGCTTCGATGGTCGACTCGCGCTGCAGTGGCGGCCAAGCGACAGCGTTCTCCTGACTGTCGATGACAACTTCTCGCGGCAGAAAGTCACGTCGAACAGCTACGGCTATGCCGCATGGTTCAACGGGGACGATCTACGCAACGTCCAATATGATTCCCACGGTTCGGTGACCGATTTCAACCAGTTCGGCACGCCGATGGATTTCAATGCGAACGATACGAAGGCCGTCAACCAGAGGAACCAGGTCGGCGCGAATTTGAAATGGAGTGCCACTGACCGTCTGAAGTTCGAAGCAGATGGTTCTTGGGACAAGTCCATCTTCAATCCCGGCAAGGACGGTCACAACGACAGCATGGACATCGGCTATGGTGGCTATAACAACACCAGCTGTGCCACCGCCGAATTCGCAAGCTCAGGCGGGTGCGTCGACACGATTCTAGGGGCGCCGACCGGCGTCCAGATCACCGGGCCCAGCAGCAGCGACCTGCCGGTCATCCATGACGTCGGCCCTGCGAACAACGCGTCGGAGTTTCTCGACACGACGCAGATGGGTTCGCACGTGATCGTGCGCTTCCGCAACTATAATACGGACATCGTGAAGCAGGCGAAATTAGCCGGCCGTTGGGAGGGAGACAATTTCAACCTCACCTTTGGTGGGCAGTACGTCGAGGACAAATTCCACACGGAAAACGAGAACACGTTCGCAAACGGCGTGTTCGCCGGATTTTCCGGATATGGCGCCCCGTCGGGTCGGACAGGCGGCCTGTGGCCGCTGCCCCCCGACGCGTTCAGCGGCACGGAAAGCACGTCCGGCTTCATCCCGGGTTATGGCAGCAACGCCCTTGCCCCCGGTTTCGTCGTCTACGACCCTTACGCGATCTACAATGCGCTCGAGGCTGCCGGCCACAACACCGAGCCTGGATTCGATCCCGGCAGCGTCCTCGACGTGCAGGAAAAGACGCTTGCCCTCTTCATGAAAGCGAATTTCGTCGCCGACATCGCGGGCATGCCGTTCCACTTCAACGCCGGGCTTCGCGAGGAGCGCACCAAGGTGAACGTGTCGGCGATCGGACAAACGATCACCGAACTCGTGTTCAATCCGGGCGATCCTACGTTGCTCGACCCCCGCTTTGCGACCGGACCAGTGAGCAGCAACTCAAAATACTCCCACCTGCTGCCAAGCGTCGACATGAAGTTGTACGTCACTCCGGACCTCATTTTCCGGCTTGATGCATCGCGGACTCTCACTCGGCCGCTGCTTCCCAATCTGAAGCCGACGGTCAACTTTGGATCGCTGCGACGGGGATCCCTTAATGGCAGCGGCGGAAACCCGGACCTCAAGCCTTATCTTTCGGACAACTTCGATGCGGCGGCGGAGTGGTATTACGCTCCCAACTCCTACGTCGCGATCGATGGCTTCTACAAACACCTCTCCGACTTCATTGTCGGCGGCGTCCGTCAGGAGTCTTTCCCCGGACTCATCGATCCCTTCACCGGCCAGGAAGCAATCTTCAACATCACCGGCCAGGTGAACGGGCCAGACGCCAACGTTTACGGTGTCGAGCTCGCGCTGCAGCACGTGTTTGGCGACAGCGGATTCGGCGTCCAGGCCAACGCCACTTTCGTCGGCACCAATCGCACGTTCCCGACGGAGGACATCTCCGGCGCTGCATTTGCGGTCACCGGCCTGGCAAACTCGGCAAACTTCGTCGGCTTCTACGACAAGCACGGGTTCCAGGCCCGCGTCGCAGTCAACTGGCGCGATTCTTATTTGCTGGGCCTCGGACAGGCGCAGGGCGGGACGTTCGGCGCGGAGCCTGTTTTCGTCGACAAGCAGCTGCAGGTCGACGCATCGGCGAGCTACGACATCACGCAACAGTTCACCGTCTTCGGTGAGGTGACCAACATCAACAATTCGAACTACAGCACGCATGGCCGGTTCTCCGACCAGCCGCTCGACATCTGGAATTACGGACGGCGTTACACGGCGGGCGTTCGTTTCCATCTCTTGCCACCGCCGCCTCCGCCGCCGCCGCCACCACCGCTGCCGCCACCGCCCCCGGCACCGCCTCCAGCGACACAGACCTGCGCCGACGGATCGGTGATCCTGGCAACGGACGTGTGTCCGGCCCCGCCGCCACCGCCTCCGCCCCCGCCGCCCGCGCCGGAGCGCGGCGGTTAGCGGTACGCGGTACTGTTCTCCCCGTCGGAGATCCCTTTCTCCGGCACTTGAGCGGGGGGTGTCGCGTGAATTGACATCCCCCGCGTTTTGGGTTGCGTTGAACCATGGCCAAACCGGTTAGGAACGTCGTGATCGTCGGCGGAGGCACCGCCGGCTGGCTGACCGCTGGTGTGATCGCCGCCAAGCACAAGAGCAGGATGCCCGGCGGATTCAGCGTGACGCTGGTGGAGTCGCCGAACACGCCGATCATCGGGGTAGGCGAGGGCACCTGGCCAACGCTGAGAACGACCTTGTCGCGCACCGGAATTTCCGAGACGGACTTCTTTCGCGAGTGCGATGCGGCCTTCAAGCAAGGCGGTCGTTTCGTCGGCTGGACCACCGGCGCGCCCGACGACGCTTATTATCACCCACTCATGCTTCCGCAGAACTTCGGTCAGCTCAACCTCGTGCCGCATTGGTTGGCGCGTGCGGACGAGACGAGCTTTTGCGACGCGGTGTGCCCTCAGGGCCGAATTTGCGATGCGGGCCTGGGACCGAAGACGATCGCGACGCCCGAGTATGAAGCCCTTGCCAACTATGCCTATCACATCGACGCCGGCAAGTTCGCGCCGTTCATGCAGCGCCATTGTTGCGAGAAGCTGGGCGTCAAACATGTTCTCGCCGACATGCTGCACGCCGAACGCAGCGAAGACGGCGACATTCGCAGCATCGTTACCGAGCAGGCCGGTGAGATCGAAGGCGATCTGTTCATCGATTGCAGCGGCTTTCGAGCGCTGCTGATCGGGAAGGAGATGGGCGTCGGGTTCAAGGATTGCAGCGATGTACTCTTCTGCGACACCGCGCTCGCTGTTCAGGTGCCGTACGACAGCCCATCGACTCCAGTGGCGACGCATACGACGTCCACGGCGCAGTCTGCAGGATGGATCTGGGACATCGGCCTGCCCACCCGCCGAGGCATCGGCCACGTCTATTCGAGCCGACATACGTCCGACGATCAGGCAGAGCGCGAACTGCGCGAATATATCGGCCCGGCAGCCGACGGCCTCTCGATCCGAAAGATCCCCATCCGGGCTGGGCATCGTGAGACATTCTGGAAAGGCAATTGTGTTGCCCTGGGCCTCGCGTCCGGATTCCTGGAGCCGCTGGAGTCCTCGGCAATTGTGCTTGTTGAGCTTTCAGCGAAGATCATCGCGGAGCAGATGCCGGCTTGCCGCGAGGTCATGGACATCGTTGCATCGCGCTTTAACGCGACGACGGAATATCGATGGGGTCGGATCATCGATTTCCTCAAGCTCCATTATGCTGTCAGCAAGAGGCGGGATACTCAGTTCTGGCGAGACAATGTCGATCCGGCGAGCATGCCCGATCGATTGAAGGACCTGCTCGAGCTGTGGCGGTATCAATCGCCGTGGTTCCATGACGAGTTCGACCGCATCGAAGAGGTCTTCCCGTCGGCAAGCTACCAATATGTCCTCTACGGTATGGAATATGAGACCGAGGTCGAGCGCGACGCTCTCGGCGATGAAGTCCGGATGGCCGAGCGCGCCCTTCGTGAAAACGCAGTGTACACTGATCGGCTTACGGCATCGCTTCCGCGCCACCGCGAGCTCTTGCAGAAGATCGCTGAGCATGGCCTCCAGCCCGTCTGATCCCAGGCTCGGTCGGGTCTGAATGCATACGAAAGTGCGAGTCTGCGTTTGCGGTGCAGCGGGCATTCTGGCCTCGGTGAGCGCCGCTGATGCCGAGCCCGCCGCCAAGCCGGCCTACCTCGATCCTTCGCTTCCCGCTGAAGCGCGCGCCGCCGATCTCGTCCGTCGATTGACGCTCGAGGAGAAAGCGTCGCAGCTCGTCAATCATTCGCGCGCGATCCCGCGGCTCAACGTGCCTGCCTACGATTGGTGGAGTGAGGCACTTCACGGGGTTCTCGCGAAGGGAACGACGGCCTTTCCCGAGCCGATCGGGCTAGCCGCGACGTTCGATCCCGACGGAATTCACGAGATGGCCGAAGCGATCGGCATGGAAGGGCGCATCAAACACGACGAAGCGATGAAGAAGGGGCATTCGACGACCTTCGAAGGCCTCGATTTCTGGGCGCCCAACGTCAACATCTTCCGCGATCCGCGATGGGGCCGTGGACAGGAGACCTACGGCGAGGACCCTTTCCTCACCGGTCGCATGGCCGTCGCCTACGTCACCGGCCTGCAGGGGAGCGACCCACATTACTATCGCGCGATTTCAACGCCCAAGCATTTCGCCGTGCATAGCGGACCGGAGCCGACGCGCCATTTCGCCGACGTCGACGTCAGCAAGCACGACATGGAAGATACCTACTTGCCGGCATTTCGGGCTGCCGTCACCGAGGGCCATGCCGGATCGGTGATGTGCGCCTACAACGCCGTCAACGGCGAGCCGGCCTGCGCCAACCAGTTCCTGATGCAACGCACGCTTCGGGGAGCTTGGAAATTCGGTGGCTATGTCGTTTCCGACTGCGGGGCAGTGCACGATATCTTCGAAGGGCACCGTTACCGTCCGAGCCAGCCCGAAGCGTCGGCCGTCTCGCTCGAGCGGGGCATGGACAATGAATGCATCACGTTCGGGGACGTAGCCGGCAAGGACGATTACCAGCCCTACATCGACGCGGTCAGCGAAGGGCATCTTCCGCAAGCCGCGATGGATACGGCACTCGTGCGGCTGTTCACCGCCCGGATGCGGCTTGGTATGTTCGATCCCCCTTCAATCGTGCCCTACGAGCGCCTCGATCCGAAGGAGCTCGACAGCCCGGCGCATCGGAAACTCGCGCTGAAGCTCGCCGAGGAATCGATGGTTCTCCTGAAGAATGACGGGGTGCTTCCGCTCAAGAATGCGAAGCACATCGCGGTCATCGGTCCGCTTGCCGACCAGACCACGGTCCTGCTCGGAAATTATCACGGAGAGCCGACGCATAGCGTTTCGGTCCTCGAGGGGATGAGGGCCGCATTCCCCGGCGCGGAGATTACATATGTGCCGGGCACCCAGTATCTTTCGAACGCTGGCCATCAGGTTCCGACGTCGGCGCTTAGCACTGCCGAAGGACAACCTGGCCTGCTCGCAGAATACCGAGAGGGCGATGGCTTCGACCCCAAGGGTCCGGTTATCGCCTCGCGAGTCGAACCGGGCGTCGACGTCGCGGTGAATTCCATTCCGTCCGCTCTCCGCGGTAAGCCATTCACCGTAAGTTGGACGGGATTCCTCAAGGCTCCTGCGACTGGTGATTATCGGATCGGCGTGAGCGCCAATGCGACCGCGAACGTCACCGTCGCCGGTCAACCGGTTGCGCGGACCTACGGGGGGATCAGTCTTGGCCGGATACATCTCGACAAGGGAACACCCGCGAAGGTCGAGGTCAGTTATGGATCATCAAACGGGGCGCCTCAGGTACAGCTGATCTGGCAGCAGGTCGACGATGCGCCCGATCCAGCGGCGGTCGCTGCCGCACGCAATTCGGATGCCGTCGTGCTCGTCGTCGGAATCACCAGCGCGCTGGAAGGCGAAGAAATGCCCGTGAGCGAGGCAGGATTCCAGGGCGGCGACCGCACCAGCATCGATTTGCCGGAACCCGAAGAAGCGCTCGTCCGCGCCGTTGCCTCCGCGGGAAAGCCGCTGGTCATTGTTCTGATGAATGGCAGCGCATTGGCAACGCGCTGGGAAAAGGACCACGCGAACGCAATTCTTGAATCCTGGTACTCGGGGGAAGAAGGCGGGAGAGCCATTGCCAACACGCTAAGCGGCCTCAACAATCCCGCCGGTCGGTTGCCGGTCACTTTCTATAGCGACACGAACCAGCTTCCGAACTTCCAGGACTATTCGATGAAGGGCCGGACGTACCGCTATTTCAGCGGCACGCCGCTTTGGCAGTTCGGCTATGGGCTCAGCTACACGAGCTTCCGTTACGCCAATCTACAACTGCCCAAAACGGTCCGCGCCGGACAGTCATTGCATGCATCGGTCAATGTCACGAACGTCGGCGACGTTGCCGGAGATGAGGTCGTCCAGCTCTACCTGAGCTTCCCGAATGTTTCCGGCGCCCCGATCCGCGCCCTTCGCGCCTTCAAACGCGTCCACATCGCTCCCGACGCGAGTCAGAACGTGGCTTTTGAACTCACTGCGAGAGACCTCAGCATGGTCACCGACAGGGGCGACATCCTCGTCGCGCCCGGGCCTTACCGCGTCTCGCTCGGCGGGGGACAGCCAAGCTCCGGCCTTCCGACCGTAAGCGGACAGTTTGAAGTCGTTGGGCAACTCCAATTGCCGGAATAGCGGCAACCAATTTGGGAGAGGAACCGACTGTGATCGGAGGCAAGGTTCAGAGGGTGAGTGGATTCATCGTGGCGGCAAATGCTTTGCGCGCTCTCGCCCTCGCGGCGACGTTCGCGCTAGCCACGCCGGCGCAAGCGCAGAACGACCAGATGACACCGATGGCAGTCCCCCAGCAGCCGACTGCTATCGTCCTTGGAACTGGTCCGCTGCCCGGAGCAACTCATGCCGAATCCTGGCACCGCCAATATGGAAGCGCCTTTGCGCGCAACGTCACCATCGCCACCCTCACACCGTATCTTCCCGACCCGGCACTCGCGAACGGAACTGCGGTCGTGGTCGCGCCGGGCGGCGGGTTCATGACTTTATCGATGGAAAACGAGGGGTCAGAAGTCGCGCAAGCTCTCGCCAAGCACGGGGTCGCGGCTTTCGTTCTCAAGTATCGCCTGAACCAGACGCCGGCCGATCTCGGGGCGTTTCAGCGGTCAATGGCCGCCATGTTTTCCGCAGCCGGGCGACCTGTTGCCCCGCTACCGACTGGACAGGCTGCAATTGCCGGGCTCGGACCGCAACTCGCAGACTCTCGCGCTGCATTCGCGCTGATCCGCAAGCGCGCTGCCGAATGGCACGTCGATCCGCAGCGCATCGGCATGGTCGGCTTTTCGGCCGGCGCGATGTTGACGCTGGCCACCGCGCTTTCAGACGGCGACGCGAAGCCCGCGTTCATCGGATCGATTTACGGCCCCATGAACGCAATGGACATTCCGGCGAATGCGCCGCCCTTGTTCGACGCGCTTGCGGCCGACGATCCGATTTTCGGGAACGGCGGCTTCGGCCTTATCGAGAGCTGGAAGGCGAGCAAACGGCCCGTGGAGTTCCACCTTTACGAACAGGGCGGCCATGGCTTCGGCATGTATCCGAAGGAAACGACGAGTACCGGCTGGTTCAATGCCTTCGTTAGCTGGATGCGCATGCACGGCTGGGTCAGATCCGGCCAATAAACGTCGGCAATGGAGGCCTATTGCACCTGCAGGACCGCGATCGACCGAGGCGGAAGATCGAGCGACAGTTCGTGGTTTGAGACACGTCCGCGATAGGGAACCGGCTTAACTGCTTCCGGGTGATCAAAACTATTGTGCGAATCCACCGCGGAAGCCGTGAGAAGCTCACCGTAGGCCGCGGCCACACTCTTCCCCTCGATCGCAGCGCGAATGGTCGCCGGATTCGTGGGGTCGGTATTGGTGACGGCAATCCACAGCCGCCCGGCGGTGTCTCGCGCAGCGACGGCATCAACGCGGGGCAGGCTGATGTCCCCCTCCACATAAGGGCTGGCATCGACTTTCAGCGGGACAAGCGTCGCATCCTGGAACGGCACGTACATGCGGTAGACGTGATAGGTCGGCGTCAGAACCATCCTGGGACCGTCGATAAGGATCATGGCCTGAAGCACGTTGACCATCTGTGCGATATTGGCGCCACGCACGCGGTCGGCGTGGCGCATGAAGATGTTGAGATTGAGCGACGCGACGATCGCGTCGAGCATGGTGTTCTGTTGCTGGAGAAAGCCCGGGTTGCTTCCTGGATTGGGCGCCCACCAATCGCCCCATTCGTCGACGAACAACGCCACTTTCTTGTCGGGATCGTACCGGTCCATGATCCCGCTTGCGCGAGTGACCCAGGATTCCATCTTGAGCGTGGCCTGAAGGTTTTTCGCATAATCCACATTTCCGAAGCCAATGCTCGGCTTGTGCGGCGGCCAGCCTTCCTCGACGGTGTAACCGTGAAGGGAAACGCCCTCGATGTCCCAGGACCAGACCTTGGACTTCCACGCTTTCATCACCGCTTCCGTGTAGTCGCTGTCGCCGCTGTCCCAGCCGACCGCGATCCGCTTCATCGCGTTGTCGCCGGCGTGATCGCCGTTCTGCGCGGGGTTATAGTTGCGGGTGTAGCGGGCGTAGAGCTTCATCTCCTCGACATAATGATCGGCTGACATCGCGCCGCCGCAGCCCCAGTTTTCATTGCCAAGTCCAAGATACTTGACCTTGTAGGGCTCGGGATGACCGTTGGCGGCGCGTTCTTTTGCAAGAGTCGTCGGTTGATCCGACGTCATATATTCGAACCAGTCCGCGGCTTCCTTGACGGTGCCCGATCCGATGTTCTCGGAAATGAAGGCCTCGGCGCCGATCTGGCTCAGGAGGTCGAAATATTCTTCGGTGCCGAAGGCATTGGTTTCGATGACTCCGCCCCAATCGGGATTGAGCGTTGCCGGTCGCTTCGCTTGAGGGCCGATGCCGTCACGCCAATGATAGTTGTCGCCAAAGCAGCCGCCCGGCCAGCGTACGTTAGGGACGTGGAGAGCGCGGAGCGCGCCGACAACGTCCGACCGAATTCCCCTGACGTTAGGAATGGGTGAATCCCGGCCGACCCAAATGCCCCCATAGATGCCTGTCCCGAGATGCTCGGCGAATTGGCCAAATATCTGACGACTGATTTTCGGACCCGGGTGACTGAGGTCGGCGCTGATCGTCACAGGCGCGGCCGCTCCGGCTTGAGAAGTTGCCATGGCGGCTGCTGCCGCCGCCGCCGCGATGCGACGCGCAAACTCAAACTTCATTGCGCGCCTCCGGTACGACTGTGAGCTTTTCATTCGGCAGCGCCTCCGTCGGCCGCGAGCCCCATAGAGCATAGTAGAGCACGAACAGCTCGCAGGCTGCGGTCAGCAGAAAGGCCCAGTGCAGGCCGAAAATGTCCGCCACCTTGCCGTTCACGATAACCAGTCCGCCGCCCGCGATTGCCCAGATCAGCCATCCCGAACCTTCCTCGGTCAGCGGCCCGAGCCCGCGGATCGCAAGCGCGAAGATCGTTGGGAACATGATCGACGTGAACAATCCGACGCTGATCAGTGCGTACATCGCCATGGGACCGTGTGCGAGCGTTGCCACGAGCGATGCAATCACACCACCAAAAGCGAACAGGGCGAGCACCTTTTCGGGAGAGATCGCGCGCATGATGAAGGCACCCGCGAAGCGTCCCACCATCATCCCGCCCCAGAAGAAGGTGAGATAGAAGGCCGCTTCCTCATGCGTGATGTTCGCCACCGATGGCTGCGACGCGAAGTTGATGAACAAGCTGCCGACGCTGATTTCGGCCCAGACGCAGGCGGCAATGCCGACGCAGCCGAGGATCAAGTTGCGGTGATTCCAAAGCGACAGGTGTTTACGTTGCTCGGCTGCAATGCGGCGCGTCGTCGCGCCAAGCTCAGGGAGTTTCGCAAAGGCGATCGTCACCGCCAGGACTGCCAGAGCACCCGCGACAATCAGATAGGGCAGCTCGGTCGCCCGCGCATCCGCCATCCGCTGCGCGTGTGTGAGCTGAACGCCTTCGGCTGAGGTGCCGCCAACGGTTCGGGCGAGAATTAAATACTTGCCGAACAGGATCGCCAGGACATCGCCCGCGGTGTTGAACGCCTGGACGAGCGTCAGGCGCGATTCCGAGGTCTCGGACGGACCGATCACTGCGACATAGGGATTTGCTGCAACCTGCAGCAGCGCGATTCCGGACGAAACGACGAACATGGCTGCGACGGTCACCCAATAAGACGGAATGCTTGCCGCCAGGACCATGCCGAGGGAGCCGAAAGTCATGATCGCAAGACCGACGGTGAGCGCGCGCTGATACCCAATCCGCTCGATCAAAAACGCCGCAGGAATGGAGGCGATCAGATAACCGATGAACCAGATCCATTCCGTCAGTGTGGTCTGGAAATAGTTGAGCTCGAACACGCTCCTGAGGTGCGGCAACAGTGTTCCATTGATGACGCTGATGAAGCCCCACATGAAGAATAGCGTTGCGAGGAGCGTCAGTGCGGGTCCGTAGCTTGGCCTTGAGGGGCTTTCCGTCGATCTTGAATCCGCCGTTCCGACCATCTTGCGCTCCCCCTTTCACGCTCACGTCAGCGATTATGAATAGTCAGACAAATTTCGGAGGCAACTGTACCACCTCATAATTGGGCCGGCCGCGATTCCTATAGAGGCGTTGGCACCGGCCCCGCCGCTCGCGAAACCATTGGCGTGCCCATTATGTATGACTATTAAAATCGAGAATGAGCTCCGATTCACACCATGCGGTGTCCATGGCGCCGACCGATATGCAATGACCCTCAAGCTGTTGCAGCACCGCGATGGCAATAAGCGCTCGGTCATCGCCGACGATGGCGAGACTGCGCGTGTCGTGAATGGCGTCCGATCCACTCGAGAGCTCGCTTCGCGAGCGATCGAGAGCGATTGCAAAATCGGAGATCTGATCGAGGGCCTCGGGCTCGGGCAAGCGATCGACACGGTGGCGGAGCTTGCCGCAGGCCACATCATCGCTCCAATCGACCATGAGGACCCGGCTCACCTGATGATGTCGGGCACTGGCCTGACGCACCTCGGCTCTGCAGACGCGCGCGATCGGATGCACAAGATGGCCGCGACCGAGAGCAAGACCGATTCAATGCGCATGTTCCTGGATGGGGTCGAGCGCGGGAAGCCCGCGACCGGCGACGTCGGATGCCAGCCCGAATGGTTTTACAAGGGCGATGGGTCGCAGCTCGCCGGCCCCGGCGAGCCGCTTGTCATTCCCGAATTCGCGCAAGACGGCGGGGAGGAGCCGGAGCTGGCGGGCATCTATCTGATCGGTCCGGATCGGGTACCTTACCGGCTCGGCCTTTGCCTTGCGAACGAGTTCAGCGATCACGTCACCGAGCGCCACAATTATCTGTGGCTTGCCCATTCCAAGCTCAGGCAGGCCGCGCTTGGTCCGGAAATCCTGGTCGGAACCCCGCCCGATCATGTGGAAGGCACCAGCAGGATCCTCCGCGGAGGTTCGGTCGTCTGGGAGAAGCCGTTTCTCTCCGGCGAAACGAACATGTCGCACAGCCTCGCGAACCTCGAATGGCACCAGTTCAAATATGCTCAATTTCGCCGGCCTGGGGACGTTCATGTGCACTTCTTCGGCACCGCGACCTTATCGTTCAGCGACGGCTTCACGACGGAAGCCGGCGATGAGTTTGAGATAGAGGCAAGTCCGTTCAGACTGCCGCTTCGCAACTGGCTGGTGCGATCCGATGCCGAACTGCCTCGAGTGCGAATGCTTTGATAGGGGAGATGCCAATGAGCTGGGGAGTGAAGATGGTCGGACTTGTATGCGCGGGAGCGTTCGCAGCGTCCGCGAACGCCGCGACGGCAACCCGTGAACCCTTCGGGACACTCCCGGACGGAACACAGGTTGAATCGGTGGTCCTTAAAGGCGCCAACGGCGTGAGTGCCCGGATCATGACGCTCGGCGCCACTCTCCAGTCACTTAGCGGCCCCGACAGATCGGGGCAGTTGGCAGACGTTACGCTCGGCTACGACGATGCGCGAAGCTACGTCGAGCATCCCAATTACTGGGGTCAGACGATTGGCCGCTACGCGAACCGCATCGCCGGAGGCCGGTTCACTCTTGACGGGAAGACGTATCAACTCACGCGGAACGACAAGGCAAATTCGCTTCACGGCGGCACGGCCGGATTCGACAAGCGCATGTGGCAGATTGTCGACGTCAGCGACGCTGGCGGTGTTGCCAAGGTGGCGCTGCGCCTCGTGAGCCGGGCGGGCGACCAGGGTTATCCCGGAACTCTCACCGTCACGACCACGTACACGCTCGACGATCGTGGCGCGCTGACCATCGATTATGTCGCGACCACCGATGCTCCGACGATCGTCAACCTCACGAACCACGCGCTCTTCAACCTAGCCGGCGAGGGAGCGCCTGGTGGGGTCCTGACTCAGCGGCTGACGATTCCCGCGCGGCAATACACGCCGGTGAACGCGTCGCTTATCCCAACAGGAGAGATGAAGGGTGTCACGGGCACGCCCTTCGATTTCACGAGCGGCCGGGTGCTCGACGACGTCGTGCGCGATGGGCGCGACCTGCAGATCGTCATCGGGCGAGGCGTCGATCACAATTTCGCGATCGACACGGGAAAGACGGCGGAACCGAAGCTTCTTGCGCGCCTGGAGGACGCCCGGTCTGGCCGGGTCCTCGAGGTCATGTCGGACCAGCCGGGGCTCCAAGTCTACACCGGAAATTTCCTCGACGGCACGCTCATCGGCAAGAAAGGTCATCTTTATCGGATGGGCGACGGCATTGCGCTCGAGCCGCAACTGTTCCCCGACACGCCCAACCAGCCCGCGTTCGGATCGGCCCGCATCGATCCCGGGAAGCCCTATCACCACCGCATGATTTATCGCCTGTCGGTCGAACGCTGATCGCGGGCCGGAGATATGAAATGATGGACGCGCCAGCGCGCAAGCTTCGTTCGGCCAATTGGTTCGACAACCCCGACAACGTCGACATGACGGCGCTCTATCTCGAGCGTTACCTCAACTTCGGGATCGGCCTCGATGAGCTGCGTTCCGGCAGGCCGATTATCGGCATCGCGCAGACCGGCAGCGATCTTGCTCCTTGCAACCGCCACCATCTCGTGCTCGCCTCGCGGGTGCGCGACGGAATTCGCGATGCCGGCGGAATTCCGTTCGAATTCCCGGTGCATCCGATCCAGGAAACGGGGAAGAGGCCGACGGCCGGTCTCGACCGCAATCTTGCTTATCTGGGCTTGGTCGAAGTGTTGTTCGGATACCCTCTCGACGGGGTGGTCCTGACGATAGGTTGCGACAAGACTACGCCCGCTTGTCTGATGGCCGCGGCGACGGTCAACATTCCCGCGATCGCGCTCTCCGTCGGACCGATGCTGAACGGGTGGCACAAGGGGCAGCGCACCGGTTCGGGAACGATCGTATGGATAGCCCGCGAGTTGCTTGCAGCGGGCAAGATCGACGCAACGAAATTCATTCGCCTTGTTGCCTCCTCGGCACCGTCGACCGGTTATTGCAATACGATGGGGACGGCGACGACGATGAACTCGCTGACGGAGGCGCTTGGGATGTCGCTTCCGGGCTCGGCCGCCATCCCCGCGCCTTATCGTGAGCGTCAGGAGAACGCATACGAGACGGGAAAACGCATCGTCGAAATGGTGCGGGAGGACCTGAAGCCGTCCGACATTCTCACTCGCGACGCGTTCATCAACGCGATCATCGTCAATTCTGCAATTGGCGGATCAACCAATGCGCCAATCCATCTCGCTGCGATCGCTCGCCACACCGGCGTCGAACTGACGATCGATGACTGGCAGGAGTACGGTTTCGACATTCCGCTGCTCGTGAATCTGCAGCCGGCTGGCGAATATCTCGGCGAGGATTTCTGCCGCGCGGGCGGCGTGCCCGCCGTCATATCGCAATTGATCCGACAGGGTCTGGTTCGCGAAGATGCGGTCACCGTCAACGGTTGTAAGATTGGCGACAATTGTCGGGATACGGAGATCGAGGACGAAGACGTCATCCGCCCATTCGATCGCCCACTCAAGGACGAGGCCGGGTTCCTCGTACTGCGCGGCAACCTGTTCGACAGCGCCATCATGAAGACTAGCGTGATCAGCCCTGAGTTCCGCGAGCGCTATTTGTCCAACCCCGACGATCCCGATGCCTTCGAGGGGCCGGCCGTCGTCTTCGATGGTCCTGAGGATTATCACGCACGGATCGACGATTCTTCGCTCGAGATCACTCCGGCCACGCTGCTGTTTATGCGGGGTGCCGGACCGATCGGCTATCCCGGCGCCGCCGAGGTCGTGAACATGCGTGCCCCGGTCTATCTGATCACCGAAGGCGTTCATTCGCTTCCGTGCATTGGCGATGGACGGCAGTCCGGCACCAGCGGCTCCGCCTCAATTCTGAACGCCTCTCCCGAAGCTGCCGCAATGGGAGGGCTTGCGCTCCTGCGCACCGGAGATCGCGTGCGCATAGACCTGAAAAATGGAAGCTGCGACGTGCTGATCGGGGACGATGAACTGGCGGCGCGCCGGCGGGAGCTCGAAGCGGCTGGAGGGTACAAATATCCGCCGTCGCAGACGCCGTGGCAGGAAATTCAGCGAGGCCTGACGGGACAGCTCGCAACGGGCGCGATCCTCGAAGGGGCCGAGAAGTACCAGCGAGTGGCGCAGACATACACGCCGCGCCACAATCATTGAGCGTCAGACTGCCTATCGTGCAAGCTCGTAGGGGGAGGCAAATGAGCATGCGTGTGCACATGATCTTGTCCGGGATGCTCTGTTTTACATCGAGCCCCAGCGCCGCTGGCATCGCCGGTCCCGGACTAAAATTAAGCCCCGCCGAAACGCTCGAGGGACGCGGCGTCAGCGTCGTCGTCGAGCAGAATCACTTCAGCCCGATCTTCTTCGACGAGAAGAATGCCGGGATACAGATGATCCTGCACGGGGAACGGATTGCCACGGATGGCGAGGTCCGCCTCAATCCCACGCCTGAGCAGTGGGACCCCGTCCCGACGTTCGTCAGTCGCTCTAAGGGCCCCAGGCCCAATCAGCTGGTGGTGAGGTCGTCCTACCCGGCGGTCGGCCTCAATTACAGCGTCGAGGTGAGCGCCGAAGGCGACGGTTTCCGGATTGTGGTGAACCTGGACAAGCCGCTCCCCACCGAGCAGGTGGGCAAGGCCGGGTTCAACCTCGATTTTCTGCCGACAGCCTATTTCGGCAAGACGTACCTCACGGATTCCGCCTCGGGGCTTTTCCCGCGCAATCCCGGCGGTCCGATGGCCAAGGACGGATCCGGCGATCCGCTCCCCTTGGCGACTGGCCACAAGATCATCTTGTCTCCTGAAGACCCGCTGACGAGAGTCAGCATCGTGGCCGACGGCGCCTCGGTCTCGCTCTACGATGCACGCAACCGGGCCCAGAACGGCTGGTTCGTCGTCCGCTCGCTGATCCCCGCCGGTGCGACTGCCAATGCCGTCGTCTGGCATGTCCGGCCCAACGTCATCCCGATGTGGGTACGGCAACCCGTCGTGTCATATAACCAGGCCGGCTACACGCCGGATCGAAGCAAGGTCGCGCTCATCGAACTCGATCCCAACTTCAAGGGACCCCTGCAGGCCACCCTGGTCAAGCTCAGCGCCGAGGGGGTCGAGACGCCTGTATTGACCGCGAGGACCGAGCCATGGGGCAAGTGGCTGCGATACAATTACGCGACGTTCGACTTCTCCAGCGTGCGTGCGCCGGGAATCTACGCGATCTCCTTCGCCGGCCATACGACCGGCCCGTTCCGCATATCGCCCGACGCTTACGACCGCATCTGGCAGCCTTCGCTGGACACCTACCTCGTCGAGCAGATGGATCACATCCGCGTTCGTGAGCAATATCGAATCTGGCAAGGCGTCTCGCACATGGACGACGCCCGGCAGGCGCCGCCCAACATCGTTCATTTCGACGGCTATCGCATGGGCGCCAACCTCGATTCTCGATACAAGCCCGGCGACCACATTCCCGGGTTGGATGTGGGCGGCTTCCAGGATGCGGGCGATTACGACATCCAGACTCCGCAAAACGCCGCGGTCGTGCGCGACCTCGTCTGGGGACGCGAGCTGTTCGGCCTCGACTGGGACGAAACCACCGTCGACGAGGCGGCGCGCACGGCTCAGATCCGCAAACCCGACGGCGTTCAGGATTCGATTCAGCAGATCCGCCACGGAACGCTTCAGCTGCTCGCGCAGTACAAGCTGTTCGGCCACGCGATCGTCGGCATCGTCGATCCCACGCTCCAGCAATACACTCACTTGGGGGACGCCGGGTCGCAAACCGACGGAAGGCGCTATGATCCGACCCTTGGCTTTGATGAGGTTGCAGGGGACCGATCGGGGAAGCCGGATGACCGCTGGGCATTCACCACCGATTATCCTGCCAATGATCTCGAGATGGCCGCCGCTTTGGCCGCGGCGAGCCGGGTGCTGCGCGACAGCGATCCCAAGCTCGCGGCGGATTCATTAAGTGTCGCCAAGGTCCTTTGGGCGGCGGAGCAGCCGAAGGTAGGGACCAGCGTCGACGCCACCGACGGGCGCGGCAGTCCGGGCTTTCTTCCAGCTTCGAACGCTGTTGCGGCGACCGAACTGCTAATCGCTACCAATGGCGAAGCGCTCTATCGCACCTACCTCGAACAACTGCTTCCGAGGATCGGCAAGCAATTCTATCTGATCGCTCCTTCCGCCGTCCGAGCAATCCCGTTCATGAATCCGAGCTACCGCGCACAGTTGGTTCCGATGGTGAAGGCTCTGAAGGCGGAAGCCGATAAGCAACTCGCCGGCAATCCATTTCAGGTGCCGATCAGCGAAGGCGGCTGGGCCGGGTCGAACGCGGTCGCAAGCTTTGGGTCGACCATGTACCTGCTGCACAAGGAATTCCCGGAGATCGTCGGCCCCGAGTACACGCTCAACGCGCTCGACTATATGCTTGGCCGCCACCCGGCGAACAACCTGTCGCTGGTCTCGACCGTCGGCACCAACTCGAAGCTGATCGCTTATGGTCATAATCGGGCCGATTACAGCTTCGTTCCCGGGGGAATGGTGCCTGGCGTTCTCATCGAGAAGCCTGACTTTCCCGAGCTGAAGACCGACTGGCCGTTCCTGTGGTTCGAGAACGAATATACCGTGAGCACGACCACGGCCTACATCCTTGCGGCGAACGCGGCGATCGCTGAAACCAAGGAGAAGCGGTGACGGCGTTGCCTGCTTTACCTGATGGAAAAATGGGGAGTCCCGTTGGCAGCATGGCTCTTCGACCGCTCCAGCCATTCTTCGATGATCGAGGCGATCCGCGGACCGGCTCTTCCGTCCCCGTAGGGGAAGGCGCGCCGGCGCATCCTCATTAACGCGGAGTCGTCGCGCAGGAGGCGCCGCGCCTCGCCGACGATCCGCTCGGTCGACGTCCCGACCAGAAAGGCGCTTCCGCAAGTAATTCCCTCGGGCCGTTCGGTCTTTTCACGGAGGATTAGGAGCGGCACTCCAAGAACGGGCGCCTCCTCTTGAATTCCGCCGGAATCGCTGAGGATCAGGTCGCAATCGCGCATGCGCCGCACCAGTTCGAGTTGGCCGCACGGCTCGAGCATCCGCACGCTTTCGATGCCGCCCAGCTCCGCGCGCATCGTACCGGCGACGTGCGGGTTGGGGTGGAGGACGAAATCGATTCTCGCTTCTCTCGCGAGCTGGCGCACGGCGGCGGCGATCGACCGCAACCCGTCGCCCCACGACTCCCGCCGGTGGGCCGTCACGAGGAGATGCGGCAACCCGCTGCTGCGCGGGACTGGCGGCGGCATCTTCGCCTCGAGCGCAAGCAACACGTCGATCGATGTGTTGCCGGTGACATGGATCTCACCAAACACTTGCTCCGAACGAAGGTTCGCGGCGGAGACTTCGGTGGGCGCGAAAAGCAATTCTGCCATCGCATCGATCGCGACCCGATATTCCTCCTCCGGCCAAGGCAGCAGCGGATCGTGGGTCCTGAGGCCCGCCTCGACATGCGCTATCGGAACTCCTGCTTTTGAGCCTGCCAGCGCCGCACCGAGCGCGCTCGAGGTATCGCCCTGCACAACCAGCAGATCCGCTGCGGGAAGAAGCCTCGGAAGAAGCGCAGCGGTTACTGCTCGCACGTGACGATGCGGATCCTCCACGCCGGGACAGCCGAGCCGCTCAACAGGGTAGGGATCGAGGCCGAAATCGCGCGGGTCCAGCCTTGGGTGCTGGCCCGTCAGGACGAGCGAAGGCTCCAGCCCGCGCTCGGCGAGCGCGTGCGCGACGGGCGCCATCTTGATCGCTTCAGGCCTGGTGCCGATGACCAGCCTGACGTCGGCGAAACGCAGTACTCCCCCTAGCTCGGCGGCCCCACTGTGCCGCCGCTAGGCGCGAAGCTCAACGGAAATTGTCGGCGTAGGCCTGGATCTTGAGCTTTACGGGCGGCGCGGGAACCACGTGATAGTCGAGCCCGTGCTTGTCGCAGTAAGCGATCGCCGCTTCCTTCGAGGCGAAGGCCATGCGGACCTGCGTGTTGGTGTCGCCCGAGCCGTTCCAGCCGGTCAGCGGGTCCGGGCGAAGCGGCTGCTGCCGCTCGAACTCGAGCACCCATTTGCCGGCATTGGCCTTGCCGGATTGAGTGGTCTTGCGTTCCTGCTCGAGGATGCGGGCGATGGTCATTCGCGCGAGGTGGCAAAGTGCGCCGGGCAAATCAAGCGCCGGCTCGTTTCGTGCGAAGGGTCGGCGGCGCCGATGCCGGGTCATCCGGCCACGGGTGCTTCGGATAGCGTCCTCGCATGTCCTTTGCGACATCCCGCCAGCTTCCAGCCCAGAAACCGGGGAGATCCTTCGTGGTCTGGATGGGCCGGCCCGCGGGCGAGGTGATGGCGAGGATCAGCGGCACCGCGCCATTCGCGACGGTGGGATGGGAGGAAAGTCCGAAGAGCGCCTGCGCGCGCACTTCTACCGTCGGCCCGGCTTCGGCCGAATAGTCGATCAGATGCCGGCTTCCGGCCGGGCTGGTGAATTCGGCCGGGGCGAGACGATCCATCCTCCTCGCCACCTCGTAGCCGAGAAGCTGTTCGAGGGCAGACGTGATCGAACTGGCGGGAATATCCCCGAGCCGGCGTTTGCCGGCGACGAGGGGCGCAAGCCACTCGTCGAGCCGCTCCAGCAGAGCGGAGTCGCCGAGCGAAGCGATGGCCGGGTCGAAGGGCTGCGCGAAGGCGGCGCGCTTCCGAAGCTGGTCCGTCCGCTCGTCCCACGGCAGCAGATGCAGGCCGTGCTCCCTCACTCCATCGAGCAGCGCCCGTTCGACCGCGTACTGGTCCGGATTCGGGTCGGGACCGCTCGATAGGCGGATCGCACCGAGACGCCGGCTCCGCGTCGGGGTAACCGAGCCGGTCGCCGGATCGAACTCGCCGTCGTGGCGTGTTTCGATGCGGTCTCCAAAGAGGTCGAGCACGTCCCGCTCATCGAACGGCGCCGCGGACAAAATTCGGGCGCCGGAGGCATGGCCCGCCACCTCACCCACCGCCAGCCATTCACTGCGTGCAAGCGGCGAGGCGGGATCGAGCCGAAACCCGCGTCCGCCCACCGATTGCCAGCTCTCGCCGTTGCGATCGCGCCGGCGTGAAACGCGGTCGGGAAAGGCGAGAGCGAGCGCTCGTCCGAGGTCTTCACCCTTATCCCCAGAGGAGGGAGCCCCGCGTAACCATCGCTCCGCCATTCTGCGCGCTGCGTCGGCTCGCCGGGACCGATCCGTCTGCCACCGGCGCCAGCGCAACTCCAAATCGGCATCACTGCCGCCGAGGCCCCGCTCGGTGAGGAGCGCCGCGACATCCGCGGCCGCCGCAGCGAATCCGCGGTCCTTCGCTGCGATCAGCATGTGCGCGAGACGAGGCTCGAGCGGAAGTGCGGCGATGGCTCGGCCGTGAGCGGTCACACGCCCCTCGGCGTCGATCACTCCCAGGCTCGACAGCCTTTTGCGTGCTTCCTCGATCGCCGCATTCGGCGGAGGGTCGAGGAACGGCAGCCGCTGCGGATCGGGCTCTCCCCATAACAGCGAGCTCAGGACTAAGCTCGACAGATCGGCTTCGAGGATTTCCGGCGGGTCGTGTGCCGGCAATGACGCAGTCGCGGCTTCTTCCCAGAGGCGGATCGCGATACCCGGCGCCTGGCGAGCGGCGCGGCCCGCGCGCTGAGTCACCGCCGCCCGGCTGGCGCGCTCGGTGACAAGCCGGGTGAGGCCGGCGCCCCGATCGTATCGCGGCCGACGCGCGAGCCCGCTGTCCACGACGATCCGAACATCCTCGAGCGTGACGCTGGTCTCCGCGATGCTCGTTGCAAGAACGAGCTTGCGCTTGCCAGTCGGCGATGCCGCGAGTGCCGCGCGCTGGGCCGCCGGTTCGATCCCACCGTGAAGCTTGTGAACCTCCACGTTACCGGGCAGCGATCCCAGCGCTTCGGCGGTTCGCTCGATCTCCGCGACGCCCGGCAGGAACGCCAGCAGCGATCCGTCATGCTCCGCAAGCGCAGCGCGGATTGCCGAAGCCATTTGCGGCTCGATCCGCGCCGCGGCGTCGCGGCCCGCGTAACGGACGTCGAGTGGAAAGCTTTTACCCTCACTGACGATCGTCGGCGGGTGTTCGAGGAGCTTCTGAAACCGATCGACATCGAGCGTCGCCGACATTGCGACCAGCCGCAGGTCCGGCCGCAACCCACCCGCGGAATCGAGTGCGAACGCGAGCGCGAGGTCATTGTCCAGGCTGCGCTCGTGGACTTCGTCGAAGAGCACTGCCGAAACGCCGGAAAGCTCGGGGTCCGCCTCGATCCTCGCCAGGAACACGCCGTGGGTCATGGCGATCACGCGCGTGGACTTGCCGACCTTGCTGTCGAGCCGCGTCGCATAGCCGATGGTCTCGCCCGGCTTCTCGCCGAGCGCAGCCGCCATGAACTCGGCCGCCGCACGTGCGGCGAGACGCCGCGGGACCAGCAACAGCACCTGACCGGTGCACCAACCTTCGCCGAGCAAGGCAGGTGCGACCTTCGTCGTCTTGCCCGCGCCGGGCGGCGCGATCAGCAGCGCCCGGCTATGCTCGCGAAGCGCGGCGAGCAGGTCGGGAAGGACGGCATCGATCGGCAGGCGCATTCGGTCTTACGCCGTAGGGGGACTAATAAGCGCGGGCGACCGCGAACTCGGCGGCTTCGATCAGCGCCGCCTTGGCCTTGCTCGCCGGGAACATCGCGAGCGCGTCGATCGCTCGGCGTCCATATTGGCGCGCGCGCTCGATCGTGTCGGTGAGCGCCTCGGTCGATCCAAGCAGGCCGATCGCGTGCGCTAGATCCTCGTCCGACACGCGCTCTCCTGAAATTGCCGAGCGCCAGAAGACGCGGTCGGAATCGCTGCCACGGGCATAGGCAAGGATGATCGGGAGCGTCATCTTTCCGTCACGGAAGTCGTCGCCCACACCCTTGCCCATGGTCGCCGAATCCGACGCGTAATCAATGGCGTCGTCGGTCAGCTGGAACGCGATTCCGAGGTTCCGGCCATAGCATTCGAGCGCGAGTTCGGAATCCTCGCTCGCCTCCGCGACGACCGGCGCGACCCGGCACGCTGCGGCGAACAGCGCCGCGGTCTTGGCGCTGATGATCTCCAGATAGTGATCCTCGTCGGTATCGATCTGTCGCTGTGCGGTGAGCTGCTCGACCTCGCCTTCGGCGATCACTGCGGAAGCGTGGCTGAGGATCCTCAACACTTTCAGGCTGCCGTCCTCGACCATTAGCTCGAATGCGCGGCTGAACAGGAAATCGCCGACGAGAACCGTCGCTGGATTGCCCCAGATGAGGTTCGCGGTGCGCTTGCCGCGGCGCATTCCGGAGCCGTCGACCACGTCGTCATGGAGCAACGTCGCGGTATGGATGAACTCGACTGCTGCGGCGAGCTTGTGGTGGCGAGTGCCGGGATATCCGAGCAAGGTCCCGCAGGCGAGCGTCAGCATCGGCCGCATCCGCTTGCCGCCGCCCGCGATCAGGTGACCGGCAAGCTCGGGGATGAGCGCGACCTTGCTCTGCATGCGGTCGAGGATGACGGCGTTGACGCCGTTCATGTCGCTTCCGACAAGCGACATCAGCGGATCGAGCGACGGCGCCCGCGCGCCCTGCAGATTGTGGATGGTAGCGGCCACGGCGCCGCCCTAGCCGGGCAGCGCCGCTTTTCCTAGCCGAACCGGGATCACGAGCCCCAGATGTGGACCCGCTGATCGGGCGGGAGGTACATCTTGTCGCCGGGCTGGACGCTGAAGGCCTTGTACCAGGCGTCGACGTTACGGACGACGCCGTTGACCCGGTACTTCGCAGGGCTGTGCTCGTTGCTCAGCAGCTGCGAGCGGAGCGCGCCCTCCCGCTGCTTGGTCTCCCAGCTGTAGCCGTAGGCGATGAAGAAGCGCTGGTCGCCGGTGAGCCCGTCGATCACCGGAGGCTCGCCATGCTTGGCGACGTAGCGGCGATAGGCCGCGTAAGCGACTTCCAGCCCGCCAAGATCACCCAGATTCTCGCCGAGCGTCAGTTGCCCCTTGATGTGCACGTCGGGGATCGGTTCGTAGCCATCATACTGCTTCACCAAGACGGCGGTGCGCGCCGTGTAGGCCTTGGCGCTCGCAGGCGTCCACCAATCGCGCAGCTTGCCGATCGGATCATAGAGGCGGCCCTGGTCGTCGAAACCGTGGCCTATCTCGTGCCCGATCGTCGCGCCGATGCTTCCGTAGTTCGACGCCGCATCCGCGTTCGGGTCGAAATAGGGCGGCTGGAGGATTGCCGCGGGGAAGGTGATCTGATTCTTCGACGGGTCGTAATAGGCGTTGTTTTCCTGCGGAAGCATGTCCCACAGGCCGCGGTCGACCGGCTTCGGATAGCGCTTCAGCTGAAGGTCGTAATCGAATTGCTCGGCCCGCATCGCATTGCCGAACAGATCGTCGCGCTTCACCACCAGTGACGAGTAATCGATGTACTTCTTGGGATGGCCGAGACGCGGGTCGAAGCTCGCGAGCTTCTCCAGAGCCGCCTTGCGGGTCGGCGCGTCCATCCAGCTGTTGTGCTCGATCTTGTCCTTCAGCGCGCCGAGGATGTCCTCGACCAGCTCATGGGTCTGGCGTTCGCTCTCGGGCGGGAAATGGCGCTGGACGTAGATCTGCCCGACGGCTTCGCCGAGCGAGCTGTTGACCAGCGAAACGCCCCGCTTCCAGCGATCGCGCTGCGTCGGGACGTCGGCGAGCGTCTTGCTGTAGAAGTCGAAGCGCGCGTCGTCGAACGCCTTGGGCAGGAACTGCGCGTGGTCGCTAAGGAAATGGAAGGTGAGATAGTCTTTCCAGGTGTCGAGGGGCTGGCTCGCGACCAGCTTGCCCGTGTTCTGGATGGCGGTGGTCTGGCCGACGATCACCACCTTGGTCGAGCCGAGGCCCTGGGTCTTCAGCATCCGGTCCCACTGGACCTGCGGCGCGAACTTGTTGAGCTGGGCGCGGGTCTTGGGATTGTAGGTCGCCTTGACGTCCCGGCTCCGCTCCGGAGTCCAGTGCGCCTTCGCGATCTTGGTCTCGAGCGCCAGGATCCGGTCCGCCTTCGCGCTTGCGTCGGTCTCACCGGCAAGCGTCAGCATCTTGGCGATATAGTCGTGATAGGCGGCACGGAAGGCATCGTATTTGGCGCCGGTCAGCAGGTAATAGTCGCGCCCCGGCATTCCGAGACCGCTCTGGCCGGTGAAGACTGCATAGCGGCTGGGGACCTTGGGGTCGGAGCCGATTCCGACCCCGATCGGCGAATCGTACCCGACCGTGCCGAACAAGGTGTAGAGGCCGGAACGGTCCTTCACCGCATCGATGCGATCGAGGTACGGCTTGGCCGGCGCGAGGCCGCGTGCTTCGACCGCCGCCTGGTCCATCCAGCTGGCATAGAAATCGCCGACCTGTTGGCCGATCTCGCCGTATTGCGCGGGATTCTTCGCGCTATCCTCGATGATTGCCCGAACGTCCTTGTCGATCTGGTCGTTGAGGACCGAATCGATGCCGACGAAGGTCCGGTCGGGGGCGATGTCCGCCTTCTTGAACCAGCTGCCGTTCACATAGTCGAAGAAGTCGTCGCCCGGCTTGACCGAGCTATCCATCGCGGCCGAGTTATAGCCCCAGTTGCCGTAAGTGGCCTTCTGGGCCCCGGCGGGGGAGGCAATTGCCAGCGCTGCGCCGGCGGCGAACAGAAACGAACGAAGCTTCATTCTTGCCTCCCCCTAGAGGTTCAGTTGATTACCAGATGTGGACCCGCTGATCGGGCGGCAGGTACAGCTTGTCGCCCGGCTGGACGTTGAAGGCCTTGTACCAGGCGTCAACGTTACGAACGACGCCGTTGACCCGGTACTTGCCCGGGCTGTGCTCGTTGGTGATGACCTGCTGGCGCTCGGCGTCCTCGCGCTGCTTTTCTTGCCACGCCTGGGCATAGGCGATGAAGAAGCGCTGGTCGCCGGTCAGCCCGTCGATCACCGGCGAAGCTCCGTGCTTGGCTTCGTATTTCTTGTACGCCGCGTAGGACGCTTCGACGCCCGACAGGTCGCCGATGTTCTCGCCGAGCGTCAGTTTCCCGTTGACCGCGAGATCCGGGAACGGCTTGAAGCCGTTGTACTGAGCGACGAGTGCGTCCGTCTTGGCCGTGAAGCTCTTGGCGGCTTCGGGCGACCACCAGTCGCGCAGCTTGCCCTTCGGGTCGAACTTGCGGCCTTCGTTGTCGAAGCCGTGACCCATCTCGTGGCCGATCACGGCGCCGATTGCGCCATAGTTGGCGGCGGCGTCGGCATTGGGATCGAAGAAGGGCGGCTGCAGGATCGCCGCGGGGAAGGTGATCTGGTTCGCCAGCGGGTTATAATAGGCGTTGATCGTCTGCGGGAACATGCCCCAGAGCGTCCGGTCGACCGGCTTCGGGAAGCGCTTCAGCTGCAGCTTGTACTGGAAGTCCGCGGCCGCCATCGCGTTCGCGAGCGGCTGACCCTTCACGATCTTCATCGACGTATAGTCGATATATTTGACCGGGTGGCCGATGCGCGGCTCGAAGGCGGCGAGCTTCTCGAGCGCTGCCTGCCGGGTCGCATCGTCCATCCACTGGTTGCTGCTGATCCGCTCGCGGTACGCGCCCTCGAGGTTTCCGATCAGCTCCTTCATCTCGGATTCCGACTGGGCCGGGAAGTGCGACTTCACATATTTCTCGCCGACGCCTTCGCCGAGCGCGCCGTTGACCGCCGCGACTCCGCGCTTCCAGCGCTCGCGCTGCTGCTGAACGCCGTTCAGCTCCTTCGAGTAAAAAGCGAAGCGCGCGTCGTCGAGCGCCTTGGGGAGGTAGCTCGCATGGTCGGAGACGAAGCGGAACGCGAGCCACTCCTTCCACGTCGAAAGCGGAGTCGAGGCGAGGATCTTTCCGGCCCCGGCAACCGCCGAAGGTTCGGTCACAATGATGGACTTCGCATTGCCAAGACCGGCCTTTGCAAGCGTCGACGTCCAGTCGAACTGCGGCGCCAGCTTGGTCAGCTGGGCGCGGGTCATCGGATTGTAGATCTTGTCGATGTCGCGGCGGTCGGCGGCCTTCCACTGCACCTTCGACAGCGCGGTCTCGAGCGCAATGATGCGATCCGCCGCTGCTGCGCCGCCGGAAAGGCCGGCGAGCTTCTCAACGGTGATGATATAGTCGCGATAGGCGGCGCGATGCGCCTGCATTTTCGCATTGTCCTCGAGGTAATATTCGCGGCTCGGAAGGCCGAGCGTCGCTTGCCCGGCGAAAACGGTATAGACGTCCGGGTTCTTGAAGTTCGGGCCGATTCCGACGTCGACCGGGCTCGCTAATCCCGGCTTGATGAACAGCGACAGGAGTTGCGTGCGTGTCTTCGCGCCGTTGATCTGTGCGAGATAGGGCTTCAGCGGCGCGGTGCCAGCGGCCTCGATCGCATCCTGGTCCATGAAGCTCGCGTAATAGTCCCCGATCTGCTGGCCGAGGTGGTCGCGGCTCGGATCGTTGGCGAGTTGCTCGACGATCTCGCGAACGTCCGCTTCAGACTTGTCGGAGAGAGTGACGAACGGACCCGCCGAAGCGCGGTCGGCTGCGATCTGGTGGGTCTTGTCCCAGGTGCCGTTCACATAGGCCCAGAAGTCGTCGCCGGGCTTGACCGACTGGTCCATCGCCGCAGCGTCATAACCCCAGTCACCGTACGTCGGCTTGGCCGGCTGCGCAGCAGCGGGAACGGCAACCGCGAACAGGCTCGCGGTGGCGAGCGTCAACATCTTGAATTTCATGGATTAAATCACCCCTCCGGAGAAACTGCAGGGCCATGCATCACTATGCCGCTGATTGGCAAGGCTTTTCGACGAATGAACAGCCTCAGGCGATGGACTAACCGGCGGGCAGAGTCAGTCGCGCAAGAAGCCCGCCAAGGTCTTCGCTCTCCTCGAGCGAAACCCTCCCTCCGTAGATTTCGGCAACGTCGCGAACGATTGCCAGCCCAAGGCCGGTGCCAGGCTTTCCAGTCGTGTCGAGCCGCGCCCCGCGGGAGAACAGCTCGCCGCGCAATTCCTCCGGAATGCCGGGCCCGTCGTCCTCGACGAGGATATCGACCATCTCGGCGTTCGGCTGGACTGTCACGAACACCCGGCCGCCGCCATATTTCGCGGCATTGTCGACGAGGTTGCCGAGCATCTCGTCCAGGTCCTGCCGCTCGACGCGCACCTGCGCTTGGCGGTCGCCCGCAATGTCGATGGTTACGCCCTCGTGTAGACGGTCGACGGCGCGCTGCACCGCCTTCAGGCTTTCCCACACCGTAGCGCGCGCATGAGCCGAAGCCCGCCGGCCGATCGCCCGCGCTCGGGCAAGGTGGTGATCGACCTGCCGGCGCATCACGATCGCTTCGCGGCAAACCGTGTCGGCAAGATCGGGGGACCGCGCCGTTGCTGCATTGGTGATCACCGTGAGGGGAGTTTTCAGCGCATGGGCGAGATTGCCAGCGTGCCGCCGCGCTTCCTCGGCCTGGGCCTCGCTATGCGCGAGCAGCTGGTTGATCTCCTCCGTGAGCGGCCGGATCTCGGCGGGAAAGTCCCCCCCGACCCTCGTCTTGTCACCCGATCTAATGGACGCGACCTCTTGCCTCACCCGGCGCAGCGGCCAGAGGCCGTAGAAAGTCTGCAGAGTCGCAAGAACGAGCAAACCGATCCCGAGTGCGAGGAAGCTCCAGAACAGGATGAGCCGGTAATGGTGGATCTGCTGGTCGAGGGTCTCGCGCGATTGCGCGACCTGGTAGCGCCACCAGGTGTTGGAGCCCGGCAGCTGCACATCGCGCTCGGCGATGCGCAGGGGTTCGTCGTGGCCCGGCGCCGAAAATTCGTTGCTGTCGTACAGGTGGGGCTTCACGTTGAGATGCGAACCGGTCACCCGCAGACGCCGGTCCCAAAGCGAGCGCGACGGGAACGTTTCGGCGCCCGCTCCGCTGATTTGGAAGTAGAGGCCGGAATAGGCTTCGACGAAGCGCTGGTCGGCCGGCGGCCGGTTAAACCGCACCGCGCCGGTCGGGTCGATCTCGGACGAGGCGATCATCGAATTGAGGACGAACACGAGCTGGCCGTCGAAGCTGTCGACGATCGATCGTGACAGCACCCGGTCGAGGGCGAAGCCGCCGATGATGAGCAAAGCCGCGATCCACAGGGCGGCGACCCCGATCATGCGCCGGCTCAGCGAGCCGGTGCGGCGGAGATGTGCCCTCCTGCTGGCGGCGGATGGAAGGTCGGACGCCGCCGCGACGGTGGCGGCCTCCTTATTCAACTCGCCCTGACCTCCGCGGGCTCTTCAAGACTGTAGCCCAGCCCGCGAATGGTGGTGATGACGTCGGCGCCGAGCTTCTTTCGGATGCGCGTCACGAACACTTCGATCGTGTTTGAATCGCGGTCGAAATCCTGGTCGTAGATATGCTCGATCAGCTCCGTCCGGCTGACCACCTTCCCCTTGTGGTGCATGAGGTAGGAGAGAAGCTTGTACTCCTGCGCGGTCAGTTTCACCGGCTCGCCCGCTTTGGTTACCTTGCCCGAGCGCGTGTCGAGCCGGATGTCGCCGGCGAGGAGCTCTGACGAGGCATTGCCCGACGATCGCCGGATGAGGGCTCGGAGACGTGCAATCAGCTCCTCGGTCTGGAACGGCTTGGCGAGATAGTCGTCGGCGCCGGCGTCGAGCCCCGCAACCTTGTCGGACCAGCTGTCGCGCGCGGTCAACACCAGGACCGGCATCTTGCGCCCCTCCTTGCGCCAACGATCGAGCACGGTGAGCCCGTCGATCTCCGGCAGGCCGAGATCGAGGATCACCGCGTCGTAATTCTCGGTCGAGCCGAGATAATGACCGTCCTCGCCGTCGGTAGCGAGGTCGACGGCATAGCCGGCTCCTTCTAGGGTCGAGCGGAGCTGGCGCCCGAGGTTGGGTTCGTCTTCGACGATCAGGACACGCATCGATGCTCCCCGGAGCTGTTCATCTTCGCACCGTCAACCCGCGTTGCGGCGAGAGGTTGCTTTAACGAAACAACTGGGGAGGGGCGCTGAAAAGTCAATGCGCGCCCGAAATGGCCTATCTGTCGCGCGAGCGGCGGATGATCCGGCCCGTCTGCGGATCGACGTCGACCCAGATCACGCGTCCGTTCTGAATGAACTTCATGCGATAGGTGCCGCCATTGATCTCCGGCCCGAGATAGTCCGCGTTGGGACCCATGAATGGCATCACTCGCCGCTCCAGCTGCGGGAGCGGCATCGAGCGTCCGTCGCGCCTGCCTTCGAATGCCCGTTGCGAATCGCGCGGGGGATCGGCCAGCGCCGGAGCACTGGTAAGGCCGGTCGCAACTAGGCCGGCAAGCAGGAGGGTACGCGGAAGGTTCATCACTCGACTCTCTTAAGTCGGCGCTTTTCTACCATCGGCCATTGAATTGGCTATGAACACAGCCGCATGGCGGCGTTCAGGGTCACATCCTGTGATACTTGCGCAACAGATGCCGCGTTACGAGGAAGTGCCGGCAACGGCCTCCCCGACGAACGAGCCATATTTCAGCTGCGAAATACGCCCGCCCGCGTCGCGGACTACCTCGACGGGCATCCAGTACGCGCGGTCCATGTAGTGATCCCTGGCCGTGGGAATGAGGACCGAGACGTCTCCGCTCGGCCAGCGGAGCGAAACCCCTCCGTCGGAAGCGCCGACGCGAACGACCGCGTCGGGCTGGTAGAATTTTTTCGGGAATTGGAAATTCGCGGGCAGACCGGCGAGGCTTTCAGCATCGACGGACATCTTCAGGCTGAGCGCCTGGTATGGCCGGTTCAGCGCCAAGGCGGCGATCTCTTCCACCATTTCCGGCGGCGCTGAGGCGTAGATATTGCTGAGGGCCACCACCAGCAGCTGCTCCTTCGGCAGGTACGTCATCGCCGCGGTGAACCCGGGTGATCGTCCGCTCATTGAAAGGACCCGCTGGCCGAACCGGCTGCTGTCAGATTTGAACCAGCCGTAGGCGGCTGGGGTTGCGGGATCGAACATCAGCGCGCGAAGCTCGGGCTTGAGGAAGTCGCTCCGGTTGATGCCAAGGACGAACTTCAGCTCGTCGGCTGCGGTCGTGAAAGCGGACGCATTGCCGGTCTTCGCGGACCAGTGAATTCGCTCCGCCGCCGCGATCCCGTACAGGCCTTCGGGCTGGTATCCCTTGGAGGTGCCGTGCCTTGCGCCGGGGCTGTCGTCGTCGATCCCGCTGTCCTTCATCCCGAGCGGCCCGAAGACGAGTTGGTCGACGGCCTTGGCGAAGGGAAGACCCGTCTTCCGTTCGACGATCAGCGCTAGGAGGTTGTAGGCGCTGTGCTCCTCGCCGTGATAGCTCCCCGGCGCGCGGTCGCGCGGAAGGTTCTGCACCTTGCGCACCAGCGATTGCGGCGTCTGATGGGCTTTGAGCACTTCGGCATAATCGGGCAGGCCGTTGATATCGGCGATACCCGAAGTCTCGGTCAGCAGGTGGCGGATCGTGATCGAATCGCCCTTCGGATAGCCTACCACGACGTCCGATACTGGCGTGTCGAGCGATAGCCGCTCGGAGTTGACCAGCCGAAGTGCCGCCGCCGCGGTGAACTGCATCGACATGGACGCGATATGGAAGCGCGTGGTCAGCGTGTTGACGCGGCGGCGCTCTACGTCGGCGAACCCATAGGCCCGCGCGAATACGGGTTGGCCGCGTTTGGCGAGCAGGATCACGCCCGAGAAATTGTGGGTCTCGACGTAGGGACGGATATAATCGTTGATAGCGTTGGACTGAGACTTCGGAGAAGCTGCGGCGGCGTGCGAAGCCGCAGCAAGAGCCAGCGTCAGCGCGGAGAGTAATGCCCTGCCCATTCGGAAGCCCCCAAGGTACGCTACATTTGTAGCGTTGGCGCGTTGCGAGTCAAGCGGGCTTGGGTTTGGACTGCGCGCTAGCTAGGGCCGCCGCATGGCGGCGCCAATCCTCTCCTATGAAAATCTCGGGCTCATCCAGGGCGAAGGATGGCTGTTCCAGGATCTCGACCTCTATATCGGCGAGCGCGATCGGCTTGCGCTGATCGGGCGCAACGGCGCCGGCAAGACGACGCTGCTGAAATGCCTCGCCGGCCTGATAGACCCGGACAGGGGCAAGCGGACGATCGTCCCGGGAACCAACGTCGGGCTTCTCGAGCAGGATCCCAAGATGGGAGAGTTCGCGACGCTTCGCGACTGGGTCGTGAATGGCTCCGACGCTCCCGAGGCGCACGAAGCCGCAGCCATCGCAGACCAGCTCGGGATCGACCTGTCGCGTCCCACGGCGACCGCCAGCGGCGGCGAGCGGCGCCGCGCGGCGATCACTCGGGCGTTGGCGCAGAAGCCGGATATTCTTCTGCTCGACGAGCCGACCAACCACCTCGACCTACACGCCATCGAGTGGCTCGAGGACTGGCTCAAGAGGTTCAAGGGCGCGTTCATCGCCATCAGCCACGACCGTACCTTTCTGACGCGGCTTACGCGGTCGTGCCTCTGGCTCGAACGCGGCGACCTGCGGCGTTCCGAGATCGGCTTCGGCGGCTTCGAGGCGTGGACCGAGCGGGTGTACGACGAGGAAGCGCGCGCCGCCGAGAAGCTCGACGCCAAACTCAAGATCGAGCTTCACTGGCTCCAGCGCGGCGTAACGGCGCGACGCCGGCGCAACCAGGGCCGGCTTGCGAAGCTCCACGAGATGCGGGCGCAACGTGCGGCGATGCTCGGCACTGCCGGCACCGCTAAGCTCGCCCTGGCCAAGGACGATGTCCGCTCGAAGACAGTCATCGAGGCGGAAAATGTCGGCAAGTCGTTCGGTGAGCGTCCGATCATCCGCGACTTTTCGCTTCGCGTACAGCGCGGCGACCGCATCGGCCTTGTCGGCCCCAACGGTGCCGGCAAGACGACATTGCTGAAGCTCCTGACGGGTGAGCTCGCGCCCGACAGCGGAACGGTGACGCTCGCAAAAACCCTCTCCGGCATCGTCATCGATCAGCAGCGCAAGCTCATGGACCCCGCCAGGCGCGTGAAAGACGTGCTCGCCAACGGCGGCGATTGGATCGAGGTTCGCGGGGCAAAGAAACACATCAAGGGCTATTTGAAGGAATTCCTGTTCGACCCGGCGATCGCAGACGCCCCGATCGGATCGCTTTCAGGCGGCGAGCGGTCGCGGCTCCTGTTGGCCCGCGAGTTCGCGCGTGAGGCTAACCTGCTCGTGCTCGACGAGCCCACCAACGACCTCGACCTCGAAACCCTCGATCTGCTCCAGGAGGTGATCGCCGACTACGAAGGCACTGTCCTGATCGTCAGCCACGACCGCGACTTCCTGGATCGGACCGTGACGATCACGCTCGGTCTCGACGGTTCGGGCAAGGTCGACATCGTCGCCGGGGGCTACGAAGACTGGATCAGGAAGAGATATGAGGCAGTGCGTGCCCCGGCGAAGGCCGGGGTCCAGGGCGGTGCGAGAGCAGCGCCTTCCGGCACTCCTGGGCCCCGGCCATCGCCGGGGAACAAGCTGACCTACAAGGACCAGCGCGACTACGACCGCTTGCCCGGTGAGATCGAGCGGCTCGAGGCGGCAGTGGCGGCCGACGAGGAAGCGATGTCGGACCCCGACCTCTACACCCGCGCTCCCCAGCGCTTCGCCGAGCTCACCGAGCGCATCGCCCGCCACCGCGCCGATATCGAAGCCGCCGAAGTCCGCTGGCTCGAAGTCGCCGAAATGGCGGAGCAACTCGGCTCCTAGCCGCGTTCGCCTGACTTCGTGCCCATGGGTGCGCCTCCGCCCGCCGCCGCGAGCTGCGCCCGGGCGCGTTCCTCGACCCGCCGCTCGAGGATCGTGAGTGGCATCGTGCCATCCTTAAGCACCTCGTGGAACTGCTTGATGTCGAATTGCGGGCCCAGGATCGACTTCGCCTTGTCGCGAGCACGCATCCAGGCGAGGTGCCCAACCTTGTAGCTGCAGGCCTGGCCGATGGAACAGCAATAGCGTTCGACCTCGCGCTGCACGCGCGGACGCGGGAAACCAGTGGTCTGGGTCATGTAATCGATCGCCTTCTCCCGGCTCCAGCCTTTCGCATTGAGGCCGGTATCGACCACGAGACGAGCCGAGCGGAACAGGAAGGACTGGAGGTATCCGCCCTTCTCGATCCCTTTGTAGCCCCCGAGTTCGTCCGAAAGCTGCTCGGAGTAGAGCGCCCAGCCCTCGATGTAGGAGGAATAGAAGCTGATCTTGCGCAGCATCGGAATGTCCTTGGACTGCTGCGCAAGGCTGATCTGCAGGTGATGGCCCGGTACGCCCTCGTGATAGGTGAGCGAAGGAAGCGAATATTTGGGCCAATCGGTCGTTGACTTAAGGTTGATGAAGTAAATCGCCGGGCGCGAACCGTCGAGTGAGGCACTGCGGTAATAGCCGTTCGGAGCGCCGTCCTGAATCTCCTTCGGGACCGCGCGGATCTCGAGCGGCTGGCCGGGCAGGGTGGCAAAGGCCTTTGGCAGCAGCCCCATCATCTCCTTGACGTTGGCATTGAGGCTCGCGAGCAGCTCCGCGCGCCCGGGGTCGGTGTTCGCATAGAGCTGCGCTGGCGACGTGTTCAGCGCTGCCAGCCGCTCGCCGACCGTTCCCTGTGTCATGCCAGCCTGCTTGAGGAGGCCATCGAGCGCGGCAGTATATTCGGCGACTTGCGACAGGCCCAACTGGTGAACCTCATCGGGGGTCATGCTGCTGGTCGTCGCCTGCGCGAGCGCGGCGGCGTAGATTGCCTGGCCGTTGGGCAGCCGGGTCGCTCCGTCACCCGGCGCAGTCGTCGGCCGAAGCGCGCGGATCGCGGCCATCTGCCGGTCGAGCGCGGGGTAGACGCCGGTCTCGACGATCTTGGTGGCACGCGCCGCCCAGTCGCCGGCGAGGCCTTTCGCCTTGGTGCGGTCGACAATCGATTTTACCATCGTGCTGTCGGCGGCCGCCGGTTTGCGCAGGTCCTCCATCTGGCCGAGCGCAAGGTCGAGCGACCAGCCCGGTGCGAGGAACCCACGGGCGGCCATCTCCTTCTGGTCCTGCGTTTCCATGTCGAGCAGCGGGCCGAACTGCGCGAGGCGGGACAAATAGGCCTCGGCGTCGCTCGCATTGTCGATCGGGTGCGTGCTGTTGAGGAAATCCGGAAGCGAGAAGTAATTCCCGCTCTGCTGTGAGATCAGATAGGGGTTCTGGACGCTGTCGATCTTGAACTTTTCCCACGACTCCAGCGACGTCTCGAGGTCGTAGATCACGATCTCGTGGTTGAGCGCGGCGGCCGGTGAGAGAGTAGCGGGGTCGATGGCCTTCACGGCCGCGAGGAATGCTCGGTCTCGAGCGTCATTCTCGACACGGCTCTGGTTCGGAGGCCGCATGTCGAAGGTCGAGCGGAGCCTTGCGTTGGCGCCGGTGTCGAGGCCGAGCGCAGTCGCGAAGCCCGGAGAATCCGCCACCTGCCGCTGGAATATCCGGTCGAACAAGGCATTGAGCGCGGCATCGCCGCTGCCCTCCTGTGCGGCGACGGCGGCGAACGCTGGCGCCTCCGTGAACGGCAGCAGCGCGACGGTAGCCCCGGTTGCTAGAAATGTGCGGCGATCCATGACGTCCCCCGATCGAGTTGATCGGCAGGTTAGCGTCGCGGTTCCCCTACGCAAACGCCGTTCGTCGAAGGCCCGCCTACGCTTGCAGACGATATTGCTTGAGGAGGTCGTAAAGCGTCGGACGGCTGATCCCCAACAGCTTTGCGGCGCCCGAGATATTGTTCTCGGTGCGGCTCATCGCCTGGCGGATCGCTTTGCGGTCAGCGACCTCACGCGCAGCGCGCAAGTTGATCGGAAGCACGTCATCGTCGGGAACGATCCCGGCCTGCAGGTCGAGATCGCCGGCGGTCACCGTCTTTCCGTCCGCCATAATTACCGCGCGCTTGATGCGATTCTCGAGCTCGCGAACGTTGCCGGGCCAGCCGTGGGCGTCAATCGCGTCGATCGCATCGGGGCTAAGCGCCTGAACGCCGGCGTTGAGCTCGCGACCGAAGCGGTTGACGAAATGGCGCGCGAGAAGGACCGCGTCGCCGGACCGCTCCGCGAGCGAAGGGATCTTCACCACGATCTCGGCGAGGCGATAGTAGAGATCTTCGCGGAAACGCCCGTCGGATGTCATCGCATCGAGGTCCTGGTGGGTCGCGCACACGATCCGCGTATCGACCGCGATCGGCTGGCGGCCACCGATCCGCTCGATCACGCGCTCCTGCAGGAAGCGCAGCAGCTTGACCTGGAGCGGCAGCGGGATGTCGCCGACCTCGTCGAGGAACAGGGTCCCGCCCTCCGCGAGCTCGATCTTGCCGACGTTGGTCTTGACCGCTCCGGTGAAGGCGCCGCGTTCATATCCGAACAGCTCGGCTTCCAGCAGGTTCTCGGGGATCGCCGCGCAGTTGATCGCGATGAACTCGCCCTTGCGACGGCTCATCTCGTGCACCGCGCGGGCGAGCAATTCTTTGCCGGTTCCGCTGGCGCCAAGCAGCATCACCGACACGTCGGCCGAAGCGACCCGCTCGATCGTCTTCGCGACCTTCAGCATCTCGGGCGCGGCGGTGATGATCGATCCGAGCACCGTCCCCGCTGCACCATTGTCGAGCCTGCGGTTCTCCTGCTCGATTTCGTGAACGTGGAAGGCTCGAGCGACAATCAGCCCGAGCTCGTCGATATCGACCGGCTTCTTGTAGAAATCGTAGGCGCCCATCCCGATCGCCTTGAGCGCGCTCTCGCGTGCGCCATGGCCGCTGGCGACAATCACCTTGGTGTCGGGCTTCAGCCGGAGGATCTCCGCGAGGGTAGCGAATCCTTCCTCGGTGCCGTCGGGATCCGGCGGAAGCCCGAGGTCGAGCGTGACGACCGAAGGCTCGTGCGCGCGCAGCGCATCGATCGCCTCCTGCCGGTTGCCGGCGCACACGACCTCATAGCCGTCATAAGCCCATTTGAGCTGCCGCTGCAGACCCTCGTCGTCCTCGACGACAAGCAGCACTTTTGTCTCTTCGCTCATGCGATCTTCCGTTCAGGTTCGGCGCCGGCCTCGCCCGCCGGCAGGGTGATGGTGAAGGTGGTTCCGCGGCCCGGGCGGCTGTCGACGTCGAGCCGGCCGCCCATGGCCATGATCAGCGCCCGCGCCTCGAACGCGCCGACCCCAAATCCGCCTGACTTGGTCGAGGCGAATGGCTGGAAAAGACGGTTGCGAATGAAGTCGCCGTCCATTCCGATGCCCTTGTCGGCGATGGAGATTGCGACGCTTCCTGAATGCCCCGCCACGCGAACCGTGACTGGCGTTCCGCTGCTCGCGTCCAGCGCGTTCTGGAGGAGGTGGCTCACCGCCTGCTCGAGAGCGTCCGGATCGACCCTCGCGCTGAGGCCGGCGTCGCCGAGGAGCTGTACGTCGCGGTCGCGGCGGCGAGCGGCGATCGCCGTTGCGAGGATGGGGCGCAGAGGCTGCGCATCGACGCGCTGCACGCGCGAGGAGGAGCGGGGCGCAAGCCGTGTCAGCAGGTCGTTCATCTTGCCGACCGACGATTGCAGGGTTGCGACCATGTCCGCCCGGAAATCGGGGTTGTCGGCATGGCGCTCGGCGTTGCGGGCGAGCAGCGACAGCTGGCTCACCAGGTTCTTGATGTCGTGGAGGATGAAGGCGAAGCGCCGGTTGAACTCTTCGAACCTTTGGGCATTGGCGAGCGCTTCCTGGCTCAGCGCTTCGGCGAGCGCGCTCGCGGCTTGGTTGCCGGCCGTGCGAAGGAGGTCGAAATCCTCCCAGTCGAGGGCCCGGCGATATTCGGGCGCGGCGAGAATGACGAGCCCCACGAGGCGCTGCTGGTGGAGCAAAGGCACGCCTGCCCAGATCGTCTCGTTGCCCAGCATCCACTCCGGCGCGGCAAGCGTCTTCTCCGGCGCCTTGGCCCATCCGTTGCGAAGCGCCTCGAACTCGAGGATCCGGCCGCGCGCTTCGATCTCGCTCCACAATGGGCGCGATTCCGCGAGCGCCGCGGCCGACGGATCGTCGCCGGGCCAATTCCAGCTCGCCGCGAGGTCGACCGACCCGCCGCCGTCGCTGACCAGCAGAAGTCCGCCCGGCGCATCGATGACATCCGCAAACGCTTTGACGATCCGCTCGGTGAGCGGCGGCGCATCGGGTCCCTCGCGGCCGATCGTCTCGGTGAAGCGCAGCCATTCGGCGCGATAATCGTAGCGGTGCTCGAACAAATGCTTGGCGACCTTGACCTTGACCCACGCGCGGGCCCGGGCGCTCGGGAGGAGCACCATCGCTCCCACCGTCATCGCGGCCAGTAGCGCGACCATAAGCGCGGCGGTCCAGTCGACGCCGGAGCCGCGAAGGGCCGTCGCGACGATCGCCATCAAGGCGAAATAGGCGCAAATCGCGAGCAACGAGAGCGACTGGAAGGTCGCGGCGCGCGATAGGCGAATCCGCCATCCGCTGTCCTCGCGGGTCGCAAGCGCGAACATGGGAGCCGCAATCGCGACCGGGAGGCCGCGCCACTCGACCCAATGGTACGCGCTCGCCGACCCGAGATAGGCGATCGTGTAGAGATTGAGGTCGTAGGTCCAGATGAGGGCGAGGCCGAGCATCGCCAGCCGGATGTGCGACCGGCTCGCCGGCGCCGCCTGGCCGTAGACGTTGTGGACAAGAACCAGCGCGCCTGCAGCGGTCGTGATCCTGAGGACGAGGCCGGTTTGCGAAAGGGCGCCGCTGGGCGAAATCAGCTCCAGCGTAGCGCCAATGAGCTGGAGCCCGATCACTCCTGCAACCGCGCCGTAGACGAGCTTCAGCCCGTGCTCGCGCTCCTGGGTCGCCGCCGAGAGGCTGTAGAGCATGCTGATCCACAGCAGGTTGCGCGCGCTTTCGGCATAGCCGACGATTTGCTCTCCCGGCGCGACTGCCGCGAGCCATGCCCAGCAGGCGGTGACTGCGAACGCGCCGGCAAGAAGCCGCTGTGCTGGCCGCCGCGCGGCATCGCCGAGCCGCCACAAGGTCAGCGCAAGGAACAGCGCCGCCGCGAGCGCATGGCTCCAGAAGGCGATCAGCGCGTCCACGCCGGCTCCGATGTCAATTCACCCGACATGCGGAGAGGTGTCGCTAAATTTTACAAACAAGTGGTGAACGAGGCGGCTAGTGACGCGTAGGTAGGTAGGTCAGGCTGCAGGAGGCGAAGGATGATCGAAAAGCGAAGCATTGGCGACAGCGGCATCGAGGTCGCGCCTTTCGCGCTCGGCGGCAACGTCTTCGGGTGGACGGCTGACGAGAAGGCCAGCTTCGCCGTGCTCGACGCCTTCGTTGATGCCGGCGGGACGATGATCGACACCGCCGATGTCTATTCTGCGTGGGTGCCGGGGCATGTGGGGGGCGAGAGCGAGACGGTGATCGGCCGCTGGCTGAAGCGCGACCCCTCGAAGCGTTCCAAGGTCGTAATCGCAACCAAGGTCGGATTCTATAATGGGCTGGCGCCGGATACGATCGGCCCGGCCTGCGACGCCTCGCTCAGACGGCTCGGCATCGAGACGATCGACCTCTATTATCATCATAAGGACGACCCGGGTGTCCCGCTCCCCAACAGCCTCGGCGCCGTCGATGCGCTGCTCAAGGCCGGGAAGGTCCGCGCGGTCGGCCTGTCTCAATATTCCGCCGAGCGCCTTGGCGAAGCGATGCGCACGGCGGACGAGAACGGCCTCGCGCGGCCATGCGCACTTCAGACCTGGTATAATCTCGTCGAGCGGGAGAAGCTGGAAGGCCCGCTCCTCGACGCCGCGCTCGCCAACGGCCTCGGGGTCATTCCCTTCTACGGTCTCGCCAACGGCTTCCTCACCGGCAAGTACCGCAGCCGCGGGGACCTCGGCAAAAGCACCCGCGGTGAGCGCGTCGCCGGGTATCTCGAGGGCAAGGGGTCGCGTGTTCTCGGCGTACTCGACGAGATTCAGGCCGAAACCGGAGCGCCGCCAGCCGCCATCGCCCTCGCCTGGACGAGCGCCCAGCCGGGCGTCACGGCGACGCTCGCAAGCGCAACCGGCGTCGAGCAATTGCACGAACTCGTCGCCGCGCTGAACCTCGAGCTCACGCAGGATCAGATCGCTCGACTGGACGATGCAAGCGCCGAGACGGAGCCCGCCGCTGCCTAGCGCTTCTTCGAGGTAGGCACGGCGCCTGCGTAGGGCACCAGCTCCATCACGTCGAACTGCGATTCGAAGTTGGGCTTGGGCATCAGCAGCCGCCAGCGGTTCGGGCCGATCCGTTCGAAATAGCCCGCCAGGTCGCGCAGCTCGTCCTGCCCATATTGGAGCGCCCGCGTCTCGTCGCCGAGTACCAGCGTGCCTAGGAATACCTGGTGCACGCCGTCGCCGGGGAAGATCAGCCCGACATAGCGCTGCGATCCGCCGAACTTGTTGAAGCGCTGAAGGTCCCGCTCCACCCTCACTCGGCAGTAGAAGGCGGGATAGGAAACATAAGCCAGGTTTTCGTCCGTCTTCGCTCCGAGCTTGATGATCCGGCATTTGTAGAGGCCGTTGGGAATTGCCGAGGTACCGGCCGCCGCATCGGGGTCAAGCAGCGCGCCTTCACGATCGATGTCGGCCCCGTGCCCTCCTTTTCGCGCCGCATCGAGCGCTGCGGTAAAGCTGGCGCGCCAGTCGGCGAGACGATCGCGGTCGCTCTTGGTCACAACGTCTTTCCAGGCGGCCGTCCAGCGCGGGATCAGCCCCGCAGGCTGCTCGATCACGGTGCACGACGAACAGGCGATGAGGGCAGCTGCAAGAAGTCCGGCGCGCATGGCGGCGGAGCCTAGGCGGCGGTCCAGCCGCCGTCCATGCTGAGGTTCGCCCCGGTGATCGCGGAGGCTTCCTCGCGGCACAGGAAGAGTGCGAGCGCGGCGACTTGCTCAGGGGTGACGAACCGCTTGGTCGGCTGGGCGGCGAGAAGCACGTCGTTAATGACCTGCTCGCGCGTAAGTCCGCGCGTCCGCATCGTGTCCGGGATCTGGCGCTCGACCAGCGGCGTCCAGACGTAGCCCGGAGAGATGCAATTGACGGTGATCCCGGCCTGCGCGGTCTCAAGCGCCACCGTCTTCGTGAAGCCCGCGATTCCGTGCTTCGCGGCGACGTAGGCGCTCTTGTTGGGAGAGGCGACGAGGCTGTGCGCGCTCGCCGTATTTATGATCCGGCCCCATCTCTTCGCCTTCATTCTCGGGACTGCGAGCCGTGTCGTGTGGAATGCCGAGGAGAGGTTGATAGCGATGATCGCGTCCCATTTCTCCGCCGGGAAATCCTCGATCGGTGAGACGTGCTGGATCCCGGCATTGTTGACGAGGATGTCCGGCCCGCCGAGCTCGCCGGCGCAGCGCTTCATCATCGCCTCGATCTCCGCCGGCTTCGACATGTCCGCGCCGTCGTGGACCGCGCCGAGCTCGGCGCATTCGCGCTCGATCCCGGCTGGATCGCCGAAACCGTTGATCATCAGCCGCGCACCTTCAGCAGCGAGCGCCTTTGCGATCGCCAGGCCGATCCCCGATGTCGAACCGGTGACGAGAGCGACTTTGCCTTCGAGAATCATGAGCACTCCTTTTAGGGCGCGCTAAGCGTCCGCGAGGGGCGATTGCAACCGTTGCGCCTGCGGAGCATTGGGCAATCGGCCAAGGAGGGCGACAATGCGGTTCGGCGACGAGCGCGAGAGCACCAACTTTGACGATGCAACCGGCCGCAGCGGCGGCCTCGGCGGGGGCGGTTTCGGCGGAGGCGGTCTTGGCTGTCTCCTTCCTCTGGTGGCGAGCCGCTTCGGAATCGGCGGCGTCATCGTTCTCGTGATCGGTTACTTCCTGCTGAGCTCGCTCGGCGGACTCGGCGGAGGGGGTGGCGGCCTGGCGCCGGCAACCCAGCAGACTAGCTCCGCTGGCCAAAGCAAGCTCGACCCCAACACGAGGCACTTCATGCTTCAGGTTCTCGCGGACACGGAAGATACCTGGACGCGGCTGCTGCAGCCCAAGGGAATCTCCTACACGCCGACACGGCTGGTCGCTTATTCGGAATCCTATCAGTCGGGGTGCGGGGCCGCGCAGTCGGCGATGGGGCCGTTTTATTGTCCGACTGACAAGAAGATCTATCTCGACACCGAGTTCTTCAATGAGCTCTCGCAGCGCTTCCAGGCACCGGGCGATTTCGCTCAGGCCTATGTGATCGCGCACGAGGTCGGCCATCATGTGCAGGATCTCACCGGGACGCTGGGCCAGGCGGAGCAGCTGCAGGCGCGCGCAAGCGAGACCGAGGGCAATGCCATCCAGGTGAAGATCGAACTGCAGGCCGATTGCTATGCGGGCGTATGGGCGGCGAATGCGAAGGATCCCGAAGGTCGGCCCGTGATGGAGCAGGGCGATTTCGAGGAAGGCATGCGCGCTGCCGAGGCGATCGGCGATGATACCCTTCAGAAGGAAACGCAGGGGCGGGTGGTTCCCGACAGCTTCACCCACGGCACTTCGGCGCAACGAATGAACGCGCTTCGGACCGGCTACCAGTCCGGCAACCCGGACGCCTGCCAGTCGCTCTAGAGCCGAACGAGCATCTTCCCGGTGTTCGCGCCCTCGAACAGGCCAAGGAAGGCGTCGAGCGTGCTGTCTAGGCCCTCGACGATCGTATCGCGCGGCTTGACTGCACCGCTCTTCATCCAGCCGCCCATGTCGCGGTAGAATTCGTCCATTCGCGGAAAATAGTCGAAGACGAGGAAGCCCTGCAGGCGGATGCGCGCCGCGATGATGCGCGCGAGGAAACGCAGGCTCGTCGGCTCGGTCCGGTTATAGCCCTCGATCATCCCGCAAATGGCAAAGCGCGCATTGTTGCGGGCGATCGCGAGCGCGGCGTCGAGATGGCTGCCGCCGACATTGTCGAAATAGACGTCGATCCCATCCGGCGCAGCGGCGGCGAGGCTCTTGAGGATCGGCCCCGCGCGGTAATCGAGCGCGTGGTCGGCGCCGAGCGATTTGACATATTCGCACTTCTTCTCGCCGCCGGCCGAGCCGATCACCGTCATGCCCTTGGCCTTGGCGATCTGGACGACGGCCGAGCCGACGGCGCCAGCCGCCGCGGATACGAACACCACGTCGCCTTCCTTTGCCGAGGCAGCGTCGAGCAGGCCGAAATAGGCGGTCGCCCCGGTCGTCCCCAGCGCTCCCAGGAATTCCTGCGGTTCGGCGCCGAGGTCCGGAAGCTTCATCGCGGTCCGCGCGGGGACCACCGCTTCGTCACGCCATCCGCCCATGTGAAGCACCAGGTCTCCGGGCGCGAAGCCGTCCGCCTTGCTCTCCACGACTTCGCCGACCGCCCCGCCCTCCATCGGCTGGTCGAGCTGGAATGGGGGGACATAGCTCTTCACGTCGTTCATCCGTCCGCGCATGTAGGGATCGACCGAAAGCCAGCGGTTGCGGACGTGGATCGTCCCGTCGGCGACGGGGGGCAGGCCGAACTCCTTGAGCTCGAAATTCTCCGGAGTGGGAGTCCCTTGCGGGCGGCTCTTGAGGTGCCAGGCGCGGGGCATTCCTAACCTTTCTCTCCTCCCTGGCAGGGAGGGGCTGGGGGTGGGTACGAGCGCAGCGGGTGCTCGCACGTTCAACCCACCCCTTACCCTTCCCTGCCTGGGAGGGGAAACAGACAAGAAGGACCCGGCCAGGTAGGGGACGACCTGGCCGGGTCCGGTGTAGCCTCCGCGGCCGGAGGCTCAGCTTTCTACCGCCTTAGCGATAGGTGCCCGAAAAGCTGCGATCGAGCCCGCGCGGGCCCATCTCGCCCTGGTCCTCGCGCTCGAACAGCGCACGGCTGCGGCTCTCGTCGCGCCAGCGGTTCTTCGCCTCGTCGGCCGGGCAGTCGAGGATGACCTTGTCGCCCTCGATCCGGTCGATGTCGGAGCAGCTCAGCGAATGATGAGCGCCGCCGCTTTCCGGGTCCGACTTGGTGAGGATGATCCGGTCGCCAGCGGCCTTGTCGACCGTGCCGACGTGGCTGTCGTCGCTCCCGACCACTTCCATATGCTCGCGGATCCGGCCGAGCAGGCCGCGCTTGTGCTGCCTCTTCTCGCGCCAGCTGGTGAAGTCGTTCTCGAACTTCGACTGATGCTCGCGGCGGTAATCGTCATAGTCGCGGTCGAGATCGCCCATGTGGCGGTCGCGCCAGCTGCGATAATGCGGGTCGAAGTCGCGTTTGTCCTCGCGATCGCCGGCGAAGCTGGTGCGGCGAGTCTCGTCGCGGCCGTACGGAGTCTGCGACCGGTCATAGTCGCGGGGCATGCGTTCGCCCGCGCCATAGCCGCTTGCGGCGAAGAACTGGCCGGACTCGTGCTCGCTCCGCCCATAATCGCCGGTCATCGGACGATAACCGCGATCGCGAGCCGAGCGGGGCTCGCGCTCCCAATCGCGCTCGCTCGATCCGCCGCGGTTGAACAGCCCGCGGTCGTAGTTGAAGTCGCGGTCCGAACGGCCGCCGCCGAACGAGCTCTGGTCGCGCCCGTGGTCGCGGTCGGGGAACCGGCCCTGGGAGCGCTCGCGGTCATGCCGCCAGTCGCGCTCGTTGCCGCGCCAGCCGCGGTCGTCGCCGCCCATGCGCTCGTCCTGCCGCCGCCGGCGCTCGGCCTCGTCGTCGCCGAACCAGGATGCGACCTGATCGCTAGCCCGGTCCCAGAATCCGCGCTCTGCGCGCGGGTCCCGATCATCGCCGCGCCAGTCACGGCCCGAACGATCCTCGCCTCTGTCCGACCATCGCGGACGCTCCTCGCGATCAAAGCGGTCGTAAGCCATGTTTCTCTCCTTCGAGTGCTGAAAAGGATCGGCGGAAACCGTCCTTCAAATCCGCATGCAAAACGAACGGAGGCTCACGGCCGTTCCTGCCGGAACATGACAAACGCCCTGAGAATCGGCGGGCCGAAGCGTGACCGGGACGGACGTTGGAGGAGGCGCCGGGGGGTTGGTGGAGCTGAGGGGAATCGAACCCCTGACCTCTGCAGTGCGATTGCAGCGCTCTCCCATCTGAGCTACAGCCCCGCACCGGCGAAGCGGCTCCTTAGCGGCCCCAATCCGGCCACGCAACGCCCTCCCGGAATCGTCGGAATCACCACTCGCTGCGCTCGGCTGCTTGGCGGAACCGGACAAAGTCGACGCCACGTCAGCGCTGCATGCCGCGATTCCGTTCGGGCCGTGGGTTCGGGTTGCTCAGGACCTGGGGCGGCACCGGGAGCTTGTGCAGGCGAGGGAGGCCTTGGGCATCGCCCCGAGCATCTTCGCCTACGCGCTCGATCAGGTCATGGAGATGCTGCGCGGCTCCGTCCGGCGGCAGGTCGGCGCGCATCTGGTCGCGCCAGCGCCCGTAGCGGACCGGGTCGCGGTAGCGCAGGATGAACATGGTCAGCCGCTCGTCGAAATAGCGCCGCTCGCCGATCAGCTCGCCCTTGTAGAAGACGGGCCGCGAGACGCCCTTGATCGCCCGGCTGAAGGCGACGTCCGAGAGCCGCTGGACGGCATGGTCGAGCGCCGCCTCCCACGCCGCCCGAAAACTGTCGGCATTGTCGCGCTCGCGAAGCTCATAGGCCGAGGAGCGGCCCATGCCGACCCGGTCGCAAGCCTCATCGACGCAACCGCACTGAGCGAGCGCCTCGATGAAGGCGACCTGCCGCTCGGGGGTCCAGCCATCGTGGCGAGGGCGGACGGGGACGGGGGTGAATTGGGGAGAAGGTTTCGTGGCCATTGTGCCTCCAAGGGGGAAAGGAGGCGGAGCAGTTATCTCATGTTGGGGGCTGTAGGACAGCGCTTTTCGTGTTCAGCGTCTGGTCGAGAGCGGACCAGCTAATGGCAGTTTTCGACCTAAAGCTGACACTACCAAGGGGACCCTTCCGCGCTCCCACTCAAAGCATTTGACCGACTCGACCTCGAAGAGCAGTGACGCTAGCGGCCGTGAGTGCAGTGGCGCACCGGCGTCGAACGCGACCCTTTCCCCAGTGGCGTCTCTCTCCGACCCAAAACCAGGAGACAAGACCATGTCAGAAACGACACCGCCGAGCGGCGGTGCGGACACGCTCGCGCCGACGCAGCCCCAACCCACCAGGCAGGAGGCCCGGCCGAAGGAAACATTCATTCTTGCGGAAGACACGGCGATCCGGCCGTTCAGCTTCCGCGCAACCGACGAACAACTTGCCGATCTCAAGCGTCGCATCGAGGCGACCCGATGGCCGGAGCGTGAGTTAGTCGATGATGGCACGCAAGGTGTGCAGCTCGCGCTAATGCAGAACCTCGCCAACTATTGGGCGAATGAGTACGATTGGCGCCGGTGCGAGGCGCGCTTGAATGCGCTGCCGAATTTCATCACTGAGATCGACGGCCTGGATATCCATTTCATCCATGTCCGCTCCAAGCATGAAGATGCACTTCCGGTAATCGTAACGCACGGGTGGCCGGGCTCGCCTATCGAGCAGCTTAAGATCATCGATCCGCTGACCAATCCCACGGCTCACGGCGGGAGCGCGTCGGACGCATTCGACGTGGTGATCCCTTCGGGGGCCGGCTACGGCTTTTCAGGCAAGCCCACCGCGCTGGGCTGGGACCCCGCTCGCATGGCGCGGGCGTGGGCGGTGCTGATGAAGCGTCTCGGCTATAGCCGCTACACTGCTCAGGGCGGCGATTGGGGCGCGTTCGTCACCAACGAGCTGGCTCTTCTGGCTCCGCCCGAGTTGATCGGCATCCATGTGAACTTTTCGGCTACCATGCCTTCCGAGGTCACCAAGGCGCTCGGGTCGGGCGGACCGCCACCCGCTGGTCTCTCGACCGAGGAGCAGCGCGCGTACGATCAGCTCGCGTTCGCCTTCCAGCACCTACCGACGCAGTTCATGATGATCGGACATCCGCAAACCTTGTACGGATTGGCGGATTCACCCGTCGCTCTTGCCGCCTGGATGCTCGACCACGACGTCGCCAGCTACGGACACATCGCGAAGCTCTTCATCGACGGCGAGGCCTACGGCGACCTCACGCGGGATGACATCCTCGACAACATCACGCTGTCGTGGCTGACGAACACCGGCGTATCCTCCGCTCGGCTCTACACGGAGTTTAAGGGCGGCTTCTTTCACGACTTGAGCATTTCCGTTCCAACTGCGGTGAGCGTTTTCCCTGAGGAGATATATCAAGCTCCGCGAAGTTGGGTGGAGCGCGGCTACCGCAATCTCATTCATTTCAATGCCCTCCCGAAAGGAGGGCACTTCGCAGCCTGGGAACAGCCGAAGCTCCTTTCAGAGGAGCTCCGCACGGGCTTCAGGTCGCTGCGATAGTCTTGAGGGAGTTGGACGGCGCTTGAGGGTGCCGTCCAACGCGGGACGGGGCGAGTGATGAGCGAGCAACGCGACGATCAGGAATCCAGTCGGCTGGCTGCGGAAACATTCATGCCAATCATGGTGGAGGCGTTCCATGATGGGCTGCGGGAAGTCGCAAGTCTTTCTCGGTGGGTTCTCGCGACGCTCGTTGTTATCAATGGCGCGGGAGCAATCGCCGTGCTGCCCCTCAAGATGGCGAACGATGCGAAGCTGGGCGGTGCAGGCGCTTTCCTTCTTGGGATCTTGGCGGCATTGGGCGCCGGTCTGTGGTCGCTCTACTCGTTCAAGCGCGTGAGCATCGCTGCGAACACGATGATGGGTTACTGGTTAGCAGTTGCTGGGGACAGCCCCCGCGTTGCCGCCCTAGAGGCAACTATGAAGAGTCACATGGATCAGGCCATCGGCGCGCGGGGAACCCATTACTTCGTCTTCGCGAGTGTGACGGCGTTTCTGGTTGGTTGCCTTCTGACGGGGTGGGGTCTCCTGACCTGAGGCAATCCGTTGACAAACCTGATGGCAGCTTTCCATTCGAAGCTGCCATTAGCTTGCGGCGTGCAGCCGCGTCACCAATCCGCTATGCCACCGCACGGGGGCACGCACATGAGCCTGAAAACCCTTGCAGCCGCCGGCTTTCTCTTCGTCGCGGCGCCGGCCTGGGCGGGGGAGAGCCTCGTTGGCGGGCAGGCGCTCGAATATAATCACGCTTACCCTTGCAAGGGCGAGCGGATCATCGTCGCTCACTGCCGCGACGAGGACGACAGCTCCTATTGCCAAGTGGTCTACCCCGACCGGCCGTTCGTGAACGGCAACCAGGTCGCGCCGATCGAGAAGCGCGGCGACATCGTCGCCAAGCTCAACGCCTGCTCGAATGTCGCGAGCGCGCCGACGCGTCCCGCGGCGCCTGCGGCGAAGGGGAGCTCAACGTCCGAGGCCGGCAGCTATGCGAAGACGGGCAAGCCGCCCGGCGTTGGCGATGCCCACTGGCTTATGCTGGGCTACAACGAAGAAGAAGCGACCTACTTCACCAAGGCCCAAATCAAACGCACAGCCGGCACGGGGGAGGGATGGTTCACGCTCGTCTATCCGAAGCCCCAGGAAATGGCGGGGATGCCGGGCGTTCAATTCTTGCAGACCCGGCTCCGCGCGGATTGCGTCAAGGGGACCTTCACGGTTCGCGAGGGCGCCTATTTCGGCGATGATGGGAAGCTGCTGGGCGGCGCGCTCATCGACAAGCCGGAGGTCAACCGCCCCGCACCGGGCAGCGCGGGCGAAGAGCAATTGCGCATTCTTTGCGACAAGCCGCAGGAGCTGGTCAGCGACAAGCCGATCGACAGCGACGGTCTCGGGCTGCTGTTCATCTATACCGGATTTCTGCAGCAGGATTCCAAGAACTAGGCGCGCAAAGAAAAGGCCCCGCGATCACTCGCGAGGCCTTCCCAATCTGTTCGTCATTCCCGCGCAATCGGGAACCCATTCTTTTCTTTGCTGGGTCCCCGCCTTCGCGGGGATGACGATGGTGTGTTTTAGTCTTCTTGATTGCCCGTCAGGAACGCGGGGCTGAACTCGGGCTCGGGCCCGTGGTCCCCGCCGCCTTGACGCTCGCCGCCTTCGCGCTCGCGGCGCGGGCCGCGATCTCCACGACCCTCGCCGCGCGGACCACGATCCTCACGCGGTCCGCGATCATCGCGCGGTCCACGGGGGCCGCGATCGTCACGGCGCGGTCCGCGGTCGCGGTCGCCCCGATCACGGCCGTGCCGGCCGCGGTCGCCACGATCGCCGCGCGGTCCACGGTCGCCGCCTTCACGCGGCTCGCGCGGGGGGCGGGTGTCGGGAAGCTCCTCGCCGGTCTCCTGGTCGACGAGGCGCATCGACAGGCGAACCTTGCCGCGCTGGTCGACCTCGAGCAGCTTGACCTTGACCTCCTGGCCTTCGGAAAGGACGTCGCGGACGTTCTCGACGCGCTCGTTCTTGATCTCGGAGACGTGAACCAGGCCGTCCTTGCCGGGCATGAAGGTCACGAACGCGCCGAAGTCGACGATGCTCGCCACCTTGCCGGTGTAGATGGTGCCGGGCTCCGGCTCCGCGACGATGCCCTTGATCCAGTTGCGGGCGGCCTCGATCTGGCTGAGGTCGCTGGACGCGATCTTGATCGTTCCGTCGTCGTCGATGTCGACCTTGGCGCCGGTCTCCGCGACGATCTCGCGAATGACCTTGCCGCCGGTGCCGATGACTTCGCGGATCTTGTCCTTGGGGATCTGCATGGTCTCGATGCGCGGGGCGTGGGCACTGAGCTCCTCACGCGTGTGGTCGAGCGCCTTGGCCATCTCGCCGAGGATATGCGCGCGGCCTTCCTTCGCCTGGGCGAGGGCGGTCTTCATGATCTCCTCGGTGATGCCGGCGATCTTGATGTCCATCTGAAGGCTGGTGATACCCTCGGACGTGCCGGCGACCTTGAAGTCCATGTCGCCGAGATGGTCCTCGTCGCCGAGGATGTCGCTGATCACCGCGAAGTCCTTGCCTTCGAGGATCAGGCCCATGGCGATTCCGGAGACCGGGCGCTTCAGGGGAACGCCGGCGTCCATCATCGACAGCGATCCGCCGCACACCGTCGCCATCGACGAGGAGCCGTTGCTCTCCGTGATGTCCGACAGGACGCGGATCGTATAGGGGAACTCCTCGATGGTCGGGAGCATCGGGTGGAGCGCGCGCCAGGCGAGCTTGCCGTGGCCGACCTCACGCCGTCCGGGAGCGCCGAAGCGTCCGACTTCGCCGACCGAGTAGGGCGGGAAGTTATAGTGGAGCATGAAGCGCTGGTAGGAGAGGCCCTCCAGCCCGTCGATCATCTGCTCCGACTCCTTGGTGCCGAGCGTGGTGGTGCAGATCGCCTGGGTCTCGCCACGCGTGAACAGCGCCGAGCCGTGCGTGCGGGGCAAGAAGCCGACGATCGCCTCGATCGGGCGGACGGTCCTGGTGTCGCGGCCGTCGATGCGGCGGCCGTCCTTGAGGATCGCCCCACGGACGACGTCCGCTTCGATGCTCTTGACGAGCTTGCTGGCGACGAGCTGCTGCTGCGGTTCGGCCTCGGCGAACGCCTCGGCGGCCTTGGCGCGGGCGTCGGCGAGCGCGACCTGGCGGTCCTGCTTGCTGGTCAGCTTGTAGGCGGCCTCGACGTCCTTGCCGATGAGGTCCTTGAGCTGCTTCTTGATGCTCGCCTTGTCGGCGGTCTGGGCGAGCTCCCACGGCTCCTTGGCGGCCTGCTCGGCGAGCTTGATGATCGCCTCGATCACCTTCTGGCTCTCGCGGTGGGCGAACATGACGGCGCCGAGCATCTCCTCTTCGGACAGCTCCTTCGCCTCGGATTCGACCATCATCACCGCGTCGCGGGTGCCGGCGACGACGAGGTCGAGGCTGCCTTCCGCGACCTCGGACTGGTGCGGATTGAGCTGGTACTCGCCGTCCTTGAAGCCGACGCGCGCGCCGGCGATCGGGCCCATGAACGGAACGCCGGAAAGCGTAAGCGCAGCGCTCGCCGCGATCATCGCGAGGATGTCAGGCTCGTTCTCGCCGTCGTAGGAGAGGACCTGCGCGATCACGAGGATTTCGTTGTAGAAGCCCTCGGGGAAGAGCGGGCGGATCGGGCGGTCGATGAGGCGGCTGGTCAGCGTTTCCTTTTCGGTCGCTCCGCGCTCGCGCTTGAAGAAGCCGCCGGGGATCCGGCCGGCAGCGGAGAATTTCTCCTGGTAGTGGACGGTCAGCGGGAAGAAGTCCTGCCCCGGCTTGACCGACTTGGCGGCGGTGACTGCGCACAACACCACGGTTTCGCCGAGGGTCGCGAGCACCGCGCCGTCGGCCTGGCGGGCAACGCGGCCCGTTTCGAGCTTGAGGGTCTTTCCGCCCCACTCGATTTCAACAGTTTTCGTATCGAACATTGTTTTTCCTTACCCCCGCGGGCCGGATGCCGGCGGGACAGCAGTGGGCAGACGGAGCCGGTCTGCGAGCGGTTCGGGGCCTTGAAATGCCCCTAAGGCCGGACCGCCGAATTGCGGTTGGCCCCGATGTGCAAAGGGCGCCACGCGGGCGCCCCCTGGTTACTTGCGAAGACCGAGCTTTGCGATAAGATCGGTGTAGCGCGTCTCGTCCTTGCGACGGAGATAATCCAGCAAAGAACGGCGCTTGTTGACCAGCATCAGAAGGCCGCGCCGGCTATGATTGTCCTTGGCGTGGCTCTTGAAGTGCTGGGTGAGGTTGTTGATGCGCTCGGTGAGGATCGCGACCTGCACCTCGGGCGAACCCGTGTCGGTCTTGCCCTGCGCATGCTCCTTGATGAGCGCCGTCTTGCGCTCCGCGGTAATCGACATCGTGTCACTCCTTGTCTTTTATAGGTTGAAGCCCCTGACGACCTTGAGGCCGTCGGCCGAAACTTCGACCAGCGCGACCGGAACTTCGTCCGATATCGCCAGCTGAAGCCCCGGCTTTGCGGGGATCCCGAACAGCATCTGCCCATGACGGAGCAGACGGGCCTGGTCGGGAGTGACGGGGAGGGCCGGGATGTCGTCCAGCGCCGCGGTCAGCGGCAATACCGTCCTCGTCAGTGCGCGCGCCTTAGCCGTTTCTTCCAGAAAGTCCAGTGAAACGGCTTGATCGACGCCGAAGGGTCCGGCGCGCGTACGTCTCAGATAGGAAATGTGACCGACCGTTCCAAGCTCACGGGCAATGTCGCGAGCAAGCGAACGAATGTAAGTGCCCTTCGACACGGTCGCGGAGAGAGTGACTTCTTCCAACTCGTCATTCCCGCGAAGGCGGGAATCCAGTCTTTCTTCTTCAGCTGGGTCCCCGCTTCGGCGGGGATGACGAATTGAGAGTTCCTGCACGGTTACGCGCCGCGGCTGGAGTTCGATCTCCTCGCCCGCGCGCGTCCTTGCGTAGGCGGCCTTCCCCTCGACCTTGAGCGCTGAATAGACGGGCGGCACCTGCTCGATCTCACCAGTGAAACGCGGAAGCACCGCTTCGACCTGATCGAGGGTCGGGCGAAAGTCGCTCGTCGCCACGAACTCGCCCTCCGCGTCGAGCGTGTCCGTCTCCCCGCCAAGAGCAATCGTGAAATCATAGCCCTTGGTGGCATCGAGCAAGCGGCCGCAAAGCTTGGTCGCTTCGCCAAGCGCAATGGGAAGGACGCCGCTTGCCAGCGGATCGAGCGTACCGCCGTGACCGACCTTGGTCTTGGGCTCGCCCGCTTCGCGGAGGATGCGCTTGACCGCGCTTACGGCGGTGGTCGAACCGAGGCCGATCGGCTTGTCGAGGATGATCCAGCCGTGGAGCATCTCAGACCCGAAGGCCGAAGATCCCCAGGAACAGGCGGGTGACCGCGCCCACGACGGGCGAGACGAGGTGACCGACCACGTCGATCCCGAATTGCGGAAGAATGAGGAGCAGGACGACCATCACCACCAGGGAGTAGCGGCCGATCTTCGCAAAGCGCTGGGCGGCGGAGGGCGGCAGCACGCCCTCGACGACATGGCCGCCGTCGAATGGCGGAACGGGAAGCAGGTTGAAGACCGCGAGGAAGATGTTGATGAAGAGGAAGTTGAGCGCGTTTGCCGCGATGATGGCGGCCGCGCCGGTCCTCGCCCCTCCGGACAGATAAAGGGTCGCTGCGAGGATCGCGGTCCCGATGAGCGCCAGCAGCAAGTTCATTCCGGGTCCCGCGAGCGCGACCAGCACCATGTCGCGGCGCGGGTTGCGAAGGCGGCGGTAGTTGACCGGGACCGGCTTGGCCCAACCGAAGATCGCCCCGGCGTGGGTGACCGCGAGGAGCAGCGGCAGGATGATCGTCCCGAACGGATCGATGTGCCGGATCGGGTTGAAGCTCAGCCTTCGCGCCTCCTCGGCGGTCGGATCGCCGAGGCGCCGCGCAACCAGACCGTGCGCGACCTCGTGGAAGACGATCGCGATAACCAGTGGCACGAGCCAGACCGCGATCTCGTAGATGATGTTGCCCTTCATGCTTAAGCCTGGCTGCGCGTGAGGCGCAGGCTGAGCTGGCGCGCTTCGCTTTCGCGCAGGCGCTCGAAGAAGTGCCGCCGGCAGAGGGCGATGTAGCGGTCGTTTCCGCCGATCTCGGTTTGAGCGCCGGACGCGACCGCGTGGCCGTCCTCGTCGACGCGGAGGTTCATCGTCGCCTTGCGACCGCATTCGCACACGGCCTTCAGCTCGATCAGCGAATCCGCGAGAGCGAGCAGCGCCGCCGAGCCCGGGAAGAGCTTGCCCTGAAAGTCGGTTCGAAGTCCGTAGCAAAGCACCGGAATTCCGAGGCGGTCGGCGACTTCGCACAGCTGGAGCACGTGGCGCTGCCCGAGGAACTGCGCCTCGTCGACGAGAACGCAGTCGACTTCGCGCTTCTTCAGCTCTTCGCCGACGGCGATGAACAGGTCGACGCTCTCGTCATAGCTGTGCGCGGGGGCGGAGAGGGCGATGCGGGAGCCGATCGTGCCGCTGCCGGACCGGTCATCATGCGCCGCGGTCCACAGCATCGTCTGCATGCCGCGCTCGCGATAGTTGAAGTCGGCCTGCAGAAGTGTGGTCGACTTCCCCGCATTCATCGCCGCGTAGTAGAAATAGAGCTTTGCCATTGCCGTTGCTTAGCGCGGTCGTCGCGGACCGGCCATCGCACAGTGCGCAGCCGCACATTCGGCGGAAACGGGATCGAACGGCAGCAACATGGGGATTCATCGGTGACTTTCCCGATGGGGCCGCGGCTCTCGCTGCGTTAATGCGGCGTCCGCAGCCGGGGGCCTGTTTGGGGGATTGCCTGAACGAGGTCGATCGTGAAGCGGCTGATTCAATTCCTGTTCCTGGCATGCGTCACTGTCTCGGCCGCCGCTCACCCGGCGAAGCACCGAAACCTGTCGGTATTGCAGAAGGCGGCGCGGCTCAGCACCGGGCAGTATGTGTGGCAGCCCGAAGCTGCCCGCACCGGTCCCCTCTTCCTGGTTATCGATCTTAGAGCCCAGCGGGCGTTGCTCTATCGCAACGGCGTGCCGATTGCTGCCTCAACGGTTTCCACGGGAAGCAAGGGACGAGAGACGCCGAGCGGCGTGTTCACCATCCTGCAGAAAGAGGTCGTGCATCGGTCGCGCACCTATGACGACGCGCCCATGCCCTACATGCAGCGGCTCACCTGGAAGGGGGTTGCAATGCATGCGGGCCATCTCCCCGGATACCCGGCATCGCACGGCTGCATCCGGCTGCCGCCTCGCTTCGCCAAGCTGCTCTACGGAGTCACGACGATCGGAACGCCGGTCATGATTCACAGCGCCTGAAGCGCCGCCTACGATCCCGCCAATTGGCCGCGGATCGCTCCGTCAGGATATTCCGTGGTCGCGACGTCCACATAGAATTCAGACGGGTTGGCAATCATCTCGGCGAGCTGCTCGGTATTTGGCGGTCACGCAGCGCGCCGCTTCAATGGACGACCGACCGAGCGGGTTCCTACGGCTGCTGCAGGCCGGGGGCCGACGCGCAACTCATGCTGAAATCCTTATCTGCCGGTATCCGCGGGCGCGCCTTTCGACGTCTTTGGACCTTGGACCATCCCGCCACTTCGTACCCCCGCTCGCGAAGGCAACCCTCCATCGCCGTCTTGATGGCGCGCTCCTTCTTTGCACGCTTCATCTTGGACATGCCCCACGCACCGCCGACGATGGCGACGGGAAGCAGAATGATGGTGGCACTCGCCGCGGCCAGTCCTGCATATCCGCCGGCGGCAGCCGCGGCGGTCCCTCCGATTGCGGCCGTACCTGCGCCCGCGGCTGCTCCCGCTGCCGCTGATCCGCCCCTGCCGCTAGAGTTCAGCTTGCCGTCTACGAGGAGCTGGTGGCAATTCGCATAGGTCGCGTCGAACAGCGCCTGGCTGTCGGGAGCCGCGGCGAGATTCGGCGTGAACTCGCGCGGCCGCGACGAGCAGCCCTCCAACGCGAGGCACAAGATGAGCGCGGATATCAAGATCGGTCGTCGCATGTCGGTTCCCCCTCCCGCCAAGTGCGGCAGGCACCATAACTGGCATGCAGTTCAATAACTTACCATTGATATTTCAACAGCCGCTTCCGCGCGATTGCGGGAGTCAGACCGGCCACTCGTCCTTGAGGATGGCGAACAGCACGGTGTCGCGGACGTGGCCGGTCCAAGTGATGCGATCGGCGCGCAGGACGCCCTCGCGAACGGCGCCAAGCTTCTTCATGGCGGCCTGGCTGCGCGTGTTGCGGATGTCGACGCGGAATTCGACGCGGCGGATGCCGCAATTGAAAGCGCGTGCGAGCATCATGTCCTTGACGCGCCGGTTGAATCCGGTGCCGCGGAATTTCGGGCGATAATAAGTGCCGCCGATCTCGAGCACCTGGCGGTTCGGGTCGATGCCGAGATAGCTCGACATGCCCGCAAGCTCGTCGCCCCCGTTGGAATCCTTGGCGAGCAGCAGGAATGTGCGGTTGTTGGGGTTGGACGTGTAGCGGTCGATGCTGTCGTCGAAGCCTTCCGGGCCGAAATTGTTGGCGTAGATCTCCCAAATCTCGCGGTCCTCGGCGCATGCGGCCTTCAGGGAATCGCGATGCTGTCCGGAGAACAGCTCGGCGCGGCAGCGATCGCCCTGCATGGGCTGGCCCAATTCGTCATTCCCGCGAAAGCGAGAATCCAGTCTTTCCTCTTCGGCTGGGTCCCCGCTTTCGCGGGGATGACCATCAATCATCCAGATCCTGCGCGACCTTTTCGGACCGCAGAAGGCGGTCGATGTGCGTCCCTTCGTCGAAGCTTTCGTCGGCGATGAACTTCAGCTTCGCGGCATATTTCGTGCGGACGCGATGGGCGACTTCGCGCTGAAGGAAGGCGGTGTTCTGACGCAGCGCCTTCAGCACCGCTTCCTCATCCTCGCCGAGCAGCGGCTTCACGAAAACCGTCGCGTGGCGGAGGTCCGGCGACATGCGCACCTCGGTGATGCTGACGAGGTGCGACTGGAGGACGTCGTCATGCACCTCGCCTCGCGCAAGCAATTCGCTCAGCACATGCCGGACCTGTTCGCCGACCCGGAGCAGGCGTACCGAGCGACCTTCGGGAGTTTCGGTGCGGCGCATTTACAGCGTCCGCGCGCGCTCCTCGACCTCGAACACTTCGAGGCTGTCGCCCGGCTTGATGTCGTTCGTATCCGCCAGCAACACACCGCATTCGAGGCCCGAGGTGACTTCCGCCACATCGTCCTTGAAGCGCCGCAGCGAGCTGATCGTCGTCTTGGAGACGATGACGTCCTCGCGGGTGAGGCGGGCGTTGAGTCCCTTGCGGATGACGCCTTCGAGGACGAGCAGGCCGGCGGCCTTGTCCTTCTTGCCCGCCGGGAAGACTTCCTTGACCTCGGCGCGGCCGACCACCGTCTCGATGATCTCGGGACCGAGCTCGCCCGCCATCGCGCCTTTCACCCAGTCGGTGAGGTGATAGATGACGTCGTAATAGCGGAACTCGACCTTGTTGCGGTCGGCGACTTCGCGGGCCTTGGCGTTCGGGCGGACGTTGAAGCCGATGATCGGCGCACCGCTCGCGCTCGCCAGCGTGACGTCGCTCTCCGTGATCGCGCCGACGCCCGAGTGAAGCACGCGGACCTTGATCTCGTCCGTCGAGAGGCGGTTGAGCGCATGGACGATCGCTTCGACCGAGCCCTGCACGTCGGCCTTGATGACCAGCGGCAGTTCCTTGACCGTGGAAGCGTGGTTGGCGAACATATTCTCGAGGCTGACCGGAGCCGAGGTCGTGCGCTTCTTGTCGAGCACGCCCTGGCGATAGGATGCGACCTCGCGGGCGCGCGCCTCATTCTCGACGACCGTGAACGGATCGCCGGCCGAGGGCACTGCTGACAGTCCGAGCACTTCGACCGGGACCGACGGGCCGGCTTCCTTCACCTGGCGCCCCTTGTCGTCGATCATCGCGCGAACCTTGCCGCTCGACGCGCCCGCGACGAAGACGTCGCCGACGCGCAGCGTTCCGCGCTGGACCAGCACGGTTGCGAGCGGGCCGCGACCCTTGTCGAGCTTGGCCTCGATCACCGTGCCTTCGGCGGGTCGCTCCGGGTTGGCCTTGAGCTCGAGGATTTCGGCCTGGAGCTGGATGGCTTCGAGAAGCTTGTCGAGGTTGGTCTTGTTCTTCGCCGAGACTTCGACGTCCTGGACGTCGCCGCCCATGTCCTCGACGATGATCTCGTGCTGCAGAAGCTCCTCGCGGACCTTTTGCGCCTTGGCTTCCGGCTTATCGATCTTGTTGATCGCAACGATCATCGGCACGCCTGCCGCCTTGGTGTGATTGATCGCCTCGATCGTCTGCGGACGCAGCCCGTCGTCGGCCGCGACCACGAGAATGACGATGTCGGTGACGTTGGCGCCGCGCGCGCGCATCTCGCTGAACGCCTCGTGGCCCGGCGTGTCGAGGAAGGTGACCTTCGACTTGTCGGGCAGCTGCACCTGATAGGCGCCGATATGCTGGGTGATCCCGCCGGCCTCGCCGGACACGACGTCCTCGCCGCGGATCGCGTCGAGGAGCGAAGTCTTGCCGTGGTCGACATGGCCCATGATGGTGACGACCGGCGGCCGGCTCTGAAGCGTCTCGGCGGCATCCACGTCTTCGGACGTGTCGATGTCGATGTCGCTCTCGCTGACGCGCTTGATGCGGTGCCCGAATTCAGTGACGAGAAGCTCGGCAGTGTCCTGGTCGATCGTCTGGGTGAGCGTGACGGGCATGCCCATCTTGAACAGGGCTTTGACGAGGTCGGCGCCGCGCTCGGCCATCCGGTTGGCAAGGTCCTGCACCGTGATGGCTTCGGGAACGACCACGTCGCGAACCTGCTTGGCCGACGGGCCGACCTCCATGTGGTGGCGCTTTTCCTTCTCGCGGGCGCGGCGGAGCGCGGCGAGCGAGCGGGCGCGGTTCTCGTCCTCGTCGGAAAGGGCGCGGCTGACGGTGAGCTTTCCGCGCTGGCGATGGTCGTCGCCGCGGCCGCGGCTCGGACGCGCGGGTTCGGGGCGGCGAGGCGCGGGCGCATGGCCGCCGGCGGGGCGGCGGACCGCGCGATCCTCTTGCTCGGGCTCTTCGACCGGAACCTGCGGCTCGGGCGCAGCAGCGCCTTCGGTCGCTCGGCGTGCTTCCTCTTCGGTGGCGAGGCGCGCCTCTTCGGCGGCATTTTCCTCGGCCTTGCGATTTTCTTCGGCGCGGCGGCGCTCTTCCTCGCTCTGCTCGGTACGCTGGCGCTCTTCCCGGCGGCGCGCTTCCTCGAGCGATGCAAGGCGCGAGTCCTCTGCCTCGCGGAGCAGCTTCTGCTGGAGCTCCTTGCGGTTCGCGATCTCGTCCTGCGCGGACGGCTTGCGAGCCGCTGGAGCAGTCGGCTTCGGCGCGGGCTTGGGAGCTTCGGCAACCGGCTCGGGCTTGGGAGCCTCGGCTGGCGGCGCCTCGCCGGGACGGCCGAGGATGCGCCGCTTCTTGACCTCGACCACGACCGTGTTCGAGCGCCCGTGGCTAAAGCTCTGCTTTACCTTGCCAGTCTCGACCGTGCGCTTGAGCCCCAGCGGCGGCCGGGTTCCAAGCTTCGGTTTCTCGGTCTGATCTGCCATTCTATTCCTTCGTCAAATCTTCTTCAGCCGAGCCGGTCCTCAAGGCGGGTTCTCCGCCTTCCAGACCACGTTCCGGGCCAGTAAAAGCCAGCCACCGGGCAAGCGCGTGACGGACACGCGAAGCGGCGGCTGGATCGGTCAGCGCGGCATGTACCACATTTTCGCGCCCGAGCGCCAACGACAAGATAGTACGCGGTTCGGGGAATATCACCCCCTGTGGACCGCCTCCGCCGACCCTCCATGCCTGGTCGAGCTTCTTGCGCCCGTCCTCGCCGGCGTCGGCGGCGTGAACGAGCAGGTGAACCTTGCCGGAGCGGGCGGCAGCCTCGACGCGTTCGGCGCCATTGACCAGCTTGCCCGACCGCGCCTCCATGCCGAGGCGGTCGAGCGCCGTCTGGCGGAGTGCAGCAGCGGTGCGCTCGCCGAGGTCGGCGGGAACGGCGATGGCGCTCGTCTTGAGCGCCCGCTGGAGCGCGGCCGTGAGCTTTCCCTTGGCGTTGGCCTCATCGAGTTCCGCGCGAGAGACGCCGATCCACGCGCCGCGGCCGGGCGCACGGGCACGAACGTCGGGCGCCACGCTCCCGTCAGGGCCGAGCGCAAGGCGGATCAACTCCTCCTTGGTCGCCTTGCGGCGCGTCAGGATGCAGGTGCGTTCGGGCGTGTTCCCCGGCAAAGGCACAGGCGCGGCCTCCGCCTTTGAACCGGTCTCTACCGATCCGTCGTCATTCCGGGGATTCCGCATCGGCGGCCTCCTCGGTTTTCGCCGGCTCGTCCTCGAACCAGTGGGCGCGGGCGGCCATGATGATCTCGTTGCCCTGCTCTTCGCTGAGGGCATATTCGGCGAGGATTCCGCCCTTGTCCTCGGGCCGGTTGCTCGGCTCGCGTTGGCGCCGCTGCTCGGGCCGCTTCTTCTGAACCAGCTCGTCGGTGGCGAGGTCGGCGAGGTCGTCGAGCGTCCGGATGTTCGCCTTGCCGAGCGTCACCAGCATCTGCTCGGTGAGATGCGGCATTTCGGCAAGCGCGTCGTCGACTCCGAGCTTGCGGCGCTCCTCGCGGGACGCGGCCTCGCGGCGCTCGAGCGCTTCGGCGGCGCGGCTTTGAAGCTCGGTCGCAATGTCCTCATCGAGGCCCTCGATCGACGCGATTTCCTCTACGGCGACGTACGCGACTTCCTCGAGGCTGGTGAAGCCTTCGGCGACGAGCAGCTGCGACAAGGTCTCGTCGACGTCGAGCTCGTTCTGGAACAGGGCCGAGCGTTCGACGAACTCGCGCTGGCGCTTTTCGCTCGCGTCGGCCTCGGTCAGGATGTCGATCTGTGAGGTCGTGAGCTGGCTTGCGAGGCGCACGTTCTGGCCGCGGCGGCCGATCGCGAGGCTGAGCTGATCGTCGGGCACCACGACCTCGATCCGCGCTTCTTCCTCGTCGATGACGACGCGGCTGACCGTCGCGGGCTGGAGCGCGTTGACGACGAAGGTCGCGAGATCCTGGCTCCATGGGATGATGTCGATCTTCTCGCCCTGAAGCTCCTGCACGACCGCCTGGACCCGGCTGCCCTTCATTCCGACGCAGGCGCCGACCGGGTCGATCGAGCTGTCGTGGCTGATGACGCCGATCTTGGCGCGGCTGCCCGGATCGCGGGCTGCAGCCTTGATCTCGATGATCCCGTCGTAAATCTCGGGTACTTCCTGTGCGAACAGTTTCTTCATAAACTCCGGATGCGCGCGGGACAGGAAGATCTGCGGGCCGCGGGCTTCGCGGCGGACGGCCATGATGAGCGAGCGGATGCGGTCGCCGACCCGGACCATCTCCCGCGGGATCTGCTGGTCGCGGCGGATGACGCCCTCGGCGCGGCCAAGGTCCACGACGACGTGGCCGAACTCGACCCGCTTTACGACGCCGGTGATGATCTCGTTCGCGCGGTCCTTGAACTCCTCGTACTGGCGTTCGCGCTCCGCATCGCGGACCTTCTGGAAGATGACCTGCTTGGCGGCCTGGGCGGCGATTCGGCCGAACTCGATCGGCGGGAGCGGATCAACGATGAAGTCGCCGACTTCGGCCCCCTTCTGAAGCTTCTGCGCGCCCTTCACGTCGACCTGCTTGAAGTGATCCTCAGGCTCCTCGACGACTTCAAGCACTCGCCACAAGCGGAGGTCGCCGGTCTCGCCGTCCAGCTTGGCGCGGATGTCGTTCTCGGCGCCATAGCGGGCGCGGGCGGCGCGCTGGATCGCGTCCTCCATCGCTTCGATGACGATGCCCTTGTCGATCAGCTTCTCGCGCGCGACGGCGTCGGCGATCGCCAGCAATTCTGCCTTGTTGGCGCTGACGGCAGCGGGTGCGGTGGCCATGAAAGTTATTCCTCTACGGTTTCTATTGTGTCGGCGCCCTCGGTGCTGAGCGGCGCGGTGGCGTTGATGAGCTTGTCGGTCAAGACCAGCTTGGCCGAGGAGATTTGGGAGAAGGGCAAAGCGTGGGCCTCGCCCTCCCTGGTCACGATCAGGATTTCCTCGCCTTCGATGCCTTGGATGGTGGCGGCGAATTGCTTGCGGCCCTCGTGCGCCTCGCGAAGCTTGATCCGGGCCTCGTGGCCCGCCCAGTCCTTGTAATCCTTGAGGCGGGTCAGGGGACGGTCGATGCCCGGCGAGCTGACCTCCAGGCGGTAGCTTCCGGCGATGGGATCGGCGAGATCGAGCATCTCGGACAGACGGCGCGAGATCTTCTCGCAATCGGCAATGCCGAGCTGGCGGGTATCGTGGCGCTCGGCCATGACCTGCAGCGTCGGGTCGGACGCGCCGCCGATCATCAGCACGCGAACGAGATCGTAGCCGAGGCGGTTCACCTCGGGCTCAATCAGTCGTTCAAGGCCGGCAATATCGGTCACTTACGGTCCTGCACTGGGTCCAAACGTCTCTCGGACCGGAGCCGAGGGGCCCCAGCCTCAGGCATCTGGCGATGTCGAGGAGAGAGCCGCGATATAGGCGGGAAGCAACCTGTCCGCAAGCAATGCTTAGCGGCCGAGAGCCTCGTTCTCTTTGCGGATGCGGATCGTCAGCACCGCCGCGTTGAGGAGGGTGAAGACGAGCGCGACCTGCCACAGGCCGAAGACCAGCGGGAGCACCGCAATTTCGGCGATCACCACCGCATAATTGGGGTGATTGACGAAGCGGTAGGGACCCCGCTTCACCAGGGGCGCATCAGGAAGGACGATGATGCGCGTCGTCCAGCGCGGACCGAGCGTGATCAGCACCCAAAGGCGGGCGATCTCGATCAGTATGAAAAGCGCCAGCCAGAAGCCATCGATTGGACGCCGGAGCGCCAGCCACCACAGGCTGGCGAGCCAGAGCGCGTGGACGGCGACGATCAGCGGATAATGTCGGGGCGCATGCTCGCGCGCACCGCCCCGCAGCAGCCGCCGCGTATTGCGCTTCGACAGCCACAGCTCGCCGAGGCGCTGCAACGTGACCAGCGCAAGGATGACGAAGTTGAGGATCAAGCGGCTTCGAGCATCAGCCCAGCGCAGGTGAAACCGGGTCCGAACGCGGTCATCAGGACTCGGTCGGGGAGGCCCTGCTGCAACAGGCGATCGAGCACGAACAGTACCGTCGGCGCGCTCATGTTGCCGTAATCGTTCAGGACCTCCCGCTCGAGATTGAGCTCGCCCTGGTTAAGCTCGAGCGCGCTTTCGATCGCGTCGATCACCTTCACCCCGCCCGGATGGCAGCAAAGACGGTCGATGTCCTCTCGCCGGACGCCCATCTTCGCGCACATTTCGTCCACGGCCCGGGCGAGATGCTCCTCTACGAAGGGCGGGATCGCGCGGTCGAATACGACCTTGAAGCCGGGATCTTCGATGTCCCAGCCCATGATCCTGAGGGTGTCCGGCCACATTTTCTCGGCCGAGGCGGTGATTCGGGCGAGGCTGTGCTCGCCCGCCGTCACGACGGCGCCCGCTGCGCCATCCCCGAAGAGCGCGGTTGCAACCACGGCGGCGGGGTCGTCGCTGTCGATCCGGATCGAGATGGAGCAGGTTTCGACGGTCACGAAGAGCCAGTTGCTGCCGGGCTCCGCCACTGCGAGGCGCGAGGCGAGCGAAAGGCCGTTGACTCCGCCCGCGCATCCGAGGCCGAACACCGGAACGCGGCGAACGTCGTCGCGCAGGCCGACCTTGCCGTTCGCCCGCGCTTCGAGGCTGGGGGTCGCGATGCCGGTAGTGGAGACAGTCACGACTCCGTCGATCTGCTCGGGCATCAAGCCGGCCTTTTCGATCGCGGTCGTTGCCGCCTCGACGAAGAGACTCTCCGCAGCTTCCAGATAGACGGCGTTGCGGTCATTCCAGCCGTGGGGCTGCATGTACCAATCCTGCGGGGCGACGATGTGACGCCGAGCGATACCGCTGTTGTCGAAGACGCCGGACAGGCGGTCGAAAAGGGCCTTTTTGCCGCCGAACGCCTCGCGCGCACGGGCCTTTGCTTCGGCCTGCTCGACGACGTAGGGCGGCACGGCGGTCGCGAGCGACAGGAGGCTGCAAGGGCGCATCATGACCCTATAGAGCGGAGAAACTGTCCATTGGTTCAAATATTCAGTTACACCGAAGCTGCATGAAGTTGCGCAACTTGCAATCCGGCATCGTGCTGATCCTCGCTGCGTGCGGTTCGTCGGCGCGCACGAATGCCCAGGATTCCGCGATCTCCAGCGGAGCCGCGAACCTGCCGGGGTCGAAGCCGCCATTCACGGCGGCTGTGGTCGCGGCCTTCGACAATCCGTGGGCGATGACCTTCGTCCCGGGCCGGCCTTTCGCGCTGGTGACCGAAAAGCCGGGCCGCATCTGGTGGATCGACGTGACCTCCGGCCGAAAGATCCCGGTCAGCGGTGTTCCTCGAGTGGTCTATGGCGGGCAAGGCGGCCTTCTCGACATCGTCGCGTCGCCGACCTTCGCGGCGGACGGTGGGGTCTATCTGACCTATTCCGAGCCTTCGCCCAATGGCGGAAGCGGCCTCGCCCTGGCGCGCGCGAAATTCGTCAACTCCGACGGTGGCGCAAGCCTCGACGACCTGCAGGTGTTGTGGCGCGATCCTGCCGGAGGCGAGGGCGGGCAGTTCGGAGCAATCATCGTCTTTGCCCCCGACGGCCAATCGCTCTTCCTGAGCTCCGGCGAGCGGCAGCGATTTACGCCGGCAGAGGACATGAGCCAGCCGATCGGCAAGATCCTTCACCTGACGCTCGATGGGAAGCCCGCGCCGGACAACCCCTGGGCCGGCAAGACGGGCGCCGCGGCGGTGACGGTCACCGATCCGCCCGACGACACGGAAGCCGCAAAGGATGCTCCGGGGCGGCGGGTGAGATGGCCGGGCGTCAACCTCACGCCCGCCGAGACCTGGACGCTTGGTCATCGCAACCCATACGGCCTCGCGTTCGCGCCCGACGGCCGGCTGTGGGAAACGGAAATGGGGCCGCGTGGCGGCGACGAGCTCAACCTCATCGAGGGGGGCAAGAATTACGGCTGGCCGCTGGTGTCCGAGGGGAAGAATTACGACGGTGTCCCGATCCCGCGGCATTCGACGCGCCGCGACGTGGTTGCCCCCAAGCTGTACTGGGTTCCCTCGATCTCGCCGACCAGCCTGCTCTTCTATTCGGGCGACATGTTCCCGGAATGGAAGGGCGACGCGCTGATCGGATCGCTGTCGGGGAAGGTGCTGGTCCGCGCCAGAATCCGCGGCGACCAGGCGAAAGTGCTCGATCAGTGGGACATGGGTCGCCGCATTCGCTTTGTCGGGCAGGGCCCGGATGGCGCCGTCTATCTGCTCGAAGACGGCGAGGACGGGCGGCTGCTCAGGCTGGTTCCCGCTCAGACCCGGCGGTAGCGCAAATAATAGGGCCGGCGCCCCTCGCGCCTCGACTTGGCGCCGTAGCGCGTTTCGATCCAGCCGCCGGACGGCTCGAGGAAGTCCTTCGGGCCCTCGGCCAGCCATTCGAATTGATGCTCGTGGCGCTGCATGATCATCAGCGACCAGCCAAGATAGGTCGGATCGTCGGTTGCAAGGCGGAACTCGCCGCCGCTTCTGAGCTTCGCTGCGAACAGGTCGACCGGGCGGTCGTTCACCATCCGCCGTTTCGCGTGCCGCGCCTTGGGCCACGGATCGGGGTGAAGGAGATAGAGGAAGCTGAGGGTGCCGTCGGGCACGCGCTGAAGCACCTCCAAGGCGTCGCCGCGCCACAGCCGGACGTTGCTCAAATGCTTGTCGCGGACGTGGGCCAGGGCAGTCGCGACCCCATTGAGGAAGGGCTCGGCGCCGACGAAGCCGTGATCGGGGAGCATGTCCGCGCGGTCGGCGAGATGCTCGCCGGAACCGAAGCCGATCTCGACGTGGAGAGGCCGGTCGTCGCCGAACAGCGCACGGGCGGAGATTTCGCCTTCCGTGGGGACCTCGATCTGGGGCAGCAGCTTGTCGACCAGCTCCTGTTGGCCGTGCCGGAGCTTATGTCCGCTCGACCGGCCGTAGAGGCGGTTGAGCGTCAGCGGATCGCCAGATTTGAAGGCCGTCATTTGCCGCGGGGCCTAGTGAGGCCGCCCGCTCGCCGCAACGTCCGTAGGAACCATTTCGCGCGTGAAAGCATCAATAGTGCGGCAGGAGGAGACGATAGATGGCTACGAACAATGACGGGGGTCACGGGCATCCGCGCAGCACCGCGAAGATCGGCGGGCATCCGATCCATCCGATGCTGGTTCCGTTCCCGATCGTCTGCTTCATTCTCGCCTTCGTCTGCGACGTCCTGATCTCCCAGGGCCACGCGGAGCTTGCGAGTGCATCGAAGTGGCTGCTCGGAATTGGTCTCGTCATGGGAGCGCTGGCGGCCGTGGCAGGACTCACCGATTTCCTCGGCGAAAAGCGGATTCAGGGCAGCGACGCCGTGCAGCATATGCTCGCCAACGTTACGGCGGTCGTGCTCGAGGTCGTCAATCTGGTTCTGCGCTTGAACAACGACGATTTCATCGCATCGACGGGTGTCTATATCTCGCTCGTGGTCGTCCTGATCCTGGTTTACAGCGGATGGAAGGGCGGCGCCCTCGTGTTCAAGCACGGGATGGGCGTTTACGACCGTTCAAACCCGTAGCCGTTACTGTTCCGGCACGCCCAGTGATCGAACCTATGCGGCGACGGCTGCCTTAAGCTCGTCGACGAGGTCGACCCGCTCCCAGGGGAAGAAGTCGCCCTCGGGCTTGCGGCCGAAGTGGCCGTAGGCGGCGGTCTGCCCGTAGATCGGCTTGTTGAGGCCGAGATGGGTGCGGATGCCGCGCGGCGTCAGGCGCCCAAGCTTGCCGATGCGGCCGATGGCAGCTTCGATCTGCTCATCATCGACAGTGCCGGTGCCGTGCGTGTCGACATAGAGGGAAAGGGGCTCGGAAACGCCGATCGCATAAGCGAGCTGGATGGTGCAGCGCTTGGCGAGCCCGGCGGCGACGATGTTCTTCGCCAGATAACGTGCCGCATAGGCGGCGGAGCGGTCGACCTTCGTCGGGTCCTTCCCCGAAAATGCGCCGCCGCCGTGAGGAGCCGCACCGCCGTAGGTATCGACGATGATCTTGCGGCCGGTGACTCCGGCGTCGCCGTCGGGGCCGCCAATCTCGAAACTGCCGGTGGGGTTGATGTGATAGACGGTCTCGTTGCCGAGCAGCTGCTGCGGCATCACGCGGGCCACCACGCCCTTCACGTACGCGTGGAGCTGCGCCTGCTTCTCGCCCTTGTCGTACCCGGGCTTGTGCTGCGTCGAAACGACGATTGCCGTCGCCTTTGCGGGCTTGCCGTCTTCGAAGCGGAGCGTGACCTGGCTCTTGGCGTCGGGTTCGAGGAACGGCGCCGCGCCAGAGTGGCGGTCCTTTGCCATCTCCGCGAGGATCTTGTGGCTGTAGTCTAGCGTCGCCGGCATGAGGTCCGGCGTCTCGTCGCAGGCGAAGCCGAACATGATGCCCTGATCGCCCGCGCCTTCATCCTTGTTCTCACCGGCATCGACGCCCTGCGCGATATGCGCCGACTGCGGGTGGAGGTGATTGGCAAAATCGAAGCGGTCCCAGTGGAAGCCTTCCTGCTCGTAACCGATGCGCTTCACCACGCCCCGGACGGCCTGCTCGATCTCTTCGCGGATGCCCGGTGCCCAATTTCCGTCCTGGTCCATGATCCCCTGACCGCGAATTTCGCCGGCGAGGACGACGCGGTTGGTCGTCGTCATCGTCTCGCATGCGACGCGCGCCTCCGGATCCTTCGACAGGAACAGGTCGACGATGGCATCGGAAATCTGGTCGGCGACCTTGTCGGGATGCCCTTCGGATACGGACTCGGACGTGAAGAGATAATTGCTGCGCATGAGCTGAGAGCGGACCTCGAGATCAGACTGGTGAATTTCAGGATATAAGGAAGTCTTTATATGGCGCCCTCTAGCGGCGGCGGCGGCCTAGCACAATGCCGCCGGCGATGAGCAGAAGGGCGAGGAACAGCGGGATCGCATTGCCCCAGCGCGCGAACAAGGGCGGCGCGTTGGCGGCTGGCGGAAGGACCGCGTCGATGACGCCGGCCTGCCGCCACGGGACCTCCTTCACGACATTGCCCCGCGCGTCGATGACGGCGCTGATCCCGGTCGGAGTCGCGCGCAGAATCGGAAGGCCTTCTTCGGCCGCGCGAAGCCGCGCCTGTGCGAGATGCTGCGGCGGCCCCCATGAGCCGAACCAGGCATCGTTCGAGGGATTGAAGATGAATTCGGGCCGGTTGAGCTCGTCGACGACATGGCCGGAGAAGATGATCTCGTAGCAAAGGTCGAACCCGACCTTGCCCCACTCGCCGCCGAGATCGATCGTGCGCGGACCGGGGCCGGCCGTAAAGTCCAGGTCGCCGGGCGCAAGCCGCGACAGCCCGATGTAGGAGAGGAGCGGCCGCATCGGCAGATATTCGCCATAGGGCACGAGGTGCGCCTTGTCGTAGCGTCCGATGACCTTTCCGCCCGGGGCGAGGGCGAAGACGCTGTTCGCTGCCCGGTCGACATGGACTCCGTCACGGGACTCGACGGCGATACCGCCGGTCAGGAGGATGTCGCTCGGACCGAGGAGCGATGCGGCGCGCATCCGTTGGAACGCGGCAAGCTGCTGATCGCCGGCGCGCTGGTCCTCGACGGGGTCGGTGATTGCCGCCTCGGGCCACAGGAGCAGGCGCGGCTCGCCAGTCGGAGCGCCGGACAAGGTCGCGAGCCGGCGCGCGGCTTCTTCATCGAATCCCGGGCGCCACTTGTCTTCCTGACCGATGTTGGGCTGAACGATACGGACGTTGCGGATCGTCAGGGGATCGGGAGGGACAGCGGACGAGGGGAGCAGCCACAGGAGCGTCGTCACTCCGAGGATGACCACAAGCGGAAGCCATTTGCGATAATATTCGAGCCAGACGGTACCGCTGAGAAGGATCACGAGTCCCGACAACCCGTAGGTGCCGATCAGCGCGGTGATGGTGATGAGCGGCGTCGGAGCAAGCGCTGCGGCCAGCGGGTTCCACGGGAAGCCAGTGAACACTACGGCGCGCAGCCACTCGGTGATCGCCCAGGCGCCGCCGAGGACGGTCACCATGACCACCCTATCGTCGCGGCCGAACCACCATGCGGCTCCCGTCGCAACCATCGGATAGACCGCGAGGTAGATCGAGAGGAGCACCACCGCGATCCAGCCGAGCCAGGCCGGCATATTCGACTGGTAGGTGAAGGAGGTGGCGATCCAGTTGAGGCCGATGACGAACTGGCCGAAGCCGAATGCCCAGCCAAGCGCCAAGCTGCGCCCGAACGACTTGTTGCGGTCGAGCAGCTCGCACAGCGCCGCGATCGCGACGAGCAGCAGAGGCCAGAGGCCGAGCGGCTCGAACGCGAAGGCCGAAACCGCGCCGGCGATGAAGGCATACAGGACATACAGCATCGTCGCCGATGGCTAGCCGTAACAACCGTCTAACGAAAGCCTCGACAAGCGGGCTTGGCGCTTCCAGTGCAGATGTAATGACCCTCCCGCCGTTCCACCTCGCATTTCCTGTCGATGACCTCGGCGAGGCGCGACGCTTTTACGGCGAGGTTCTGGGCTGTCCGGAAGGACGCTCCGCCGACGAGTGGATCGACTTCGACCTCCACGGCCATCAGATTGTCGCGCATCTCGCCCCGGACGCAGTGCGCGCGCGCGCCACCAATCCGGTCGACGGCGACGATGTGCCGGTGCCGCACTTCGGCGTCGTGCTTCTGATGGAGCAATGGAAGGCGCTCGCCGCGCGCCTTGAGGCGGCGCGCGTCGCTTTCGTGATCGCGCCGACCGTGCGCTTCGAAGGGCAGCCGGGCGAACAGGCGACGATGTTCTTTCTCGATCCCGCCGGCAACGCGCTCGAGTTCAAGGCGATGGCCGACCCCGCGAAGCTGTTCGCGAAAAGCTAGTCCGGCTGGGTTTCGCTCGGCGGCGAATGGAGCCGGACGCGGATGATCCGCCGCGGGTCGCAATCCACAGCTTCGAGCCTCCAGCCCGACGGGTGGGTAACGAACTCGCCGCAAGCAGGAATATGTCCGGCGAGAAGGAAGATCAGCCCGCCCAGAGTGTCGACCTCGTCGTCCTTCGAGGAAAGCCGGCGATCGACAGCGGCCGCCAGCTCCTCGAGCTCGATCCTTGCGTCAGCTTCCCAGACGCCGTCGTCGAGCAGGGTGAGCATGGCGGCCTCGGCATCATCATGCTCGTCTTCGATGTCACCGACGATTTCCTCGACGACGTCCTCGATGGTCAGGAGGCCTTCGGTGCCGCCGAACTCGTCGACCACGATGGCGAGGTGAACCCGCTCGGTGCGCATGCGCGCTAACAGCTCGATCGCGCCCATCGATTCCGGGACGAACAGGGGCTCGCGCATCAAAGCGTCGATGGAGCGGTCGCGCGACGGATCGACGCTGGCGACGAACACGTCCTTGATGTGGACCATGCCCACAACCTCATCGAGGCTGCTCTTGTATACCGGAAGCCGGCTGTGCCCCGCCTCGGCAAAGGTTCCCACGAGCTCCTCGAAGCTGATGCCGCGGGGCACCGCGATGATGTCGCCCCGGGTGACGCACATCGCGCCCGCAGTCTGCTCGCCGAAGTGTAGCAGGTTGCGGAGCATCTGCCGCTCGGCTGCGCTGAGGTCGCCGGCGATCGGATGCGATCCTTCGCTCTCCTCGGCCTCGTCGATCGCATCCTCGATCTCTTCGCGAAGCGTCGGCTCCGAATCCTCGCCGAAGATCAGGTGACGCATGCTCCGCCACAGCGGAGAACCGCCGTCGTCGCCTCGCGTAGCCATCAGGCGGCAACCTCATATGGGTCAGAGATGCCGAGCCGGGCGAGGGCGCGCACTTCGCGTGCCTCCATGTCCTCCGCCTCGCTATCCCCATGGTGGTCGTAGCCGAGGAGGTGGAGCGTGCCGTGCACCAGCAGATGGGCGGCATGGTCCTCGACGCTGATGCCCTTGTCCGCGGCTTCGGCCTCGCAAACGCCGCGGGCAACGATGATGTCGCCTAACAACAGTTCTGGTCCGACAATTGTTGCACCATTCAGATCGTCGCGATCGGCCATTGGAAAAGAGAGGACGTTGGTCGGTTTGTGCTTGCCGCGATATTCGGCGTTCAGGTCGCGAACCTTTTCGTCACCGGTCAGCAGGACGGAAATCTCGACCGAGCGCGAACCCGCCGCGAGTTGGGGGAACGCGCTCTCAGCGATCGCGGCTTCGGCGGCATTGCGAACCAGCTGCTCCCAGGAGCGGCTACTGTCCCATTCCTCGTCGGCCTCGAGTGCAATCTCGAGCATCATTCGCCCACGTCCTGGCCCGCGTTCGGACCTTCATAGGCATCGACTATGCGCCCGACCAGCGGGTGACGGACGACGTCTGCAGCGGTGAAGCGCACGACTGCGATGCCTTGCACTCGCTCGAGCCGGCGGACTGCGTCCGCGAGTCCCGATTTCCTTGGATCGGGCAGATCGACCTGGTGCGGGTCGCCGCAGATCACCATCCGGCTTCGCATTCCGAAGCGGGTCAGGAACATCTTCATCTGCAGCGGCGTGGTGTTCTGCGCCTCGTCGAGGATGATGAAGGCGTCGTTGAGCGTCCGTCCGCGCATGAAGGCGAGCGGCGCGATCTCGATCTCACCCGACGCGATCTTGCGCTCGACCTGCTCGGTCGGGAGCATGTCGTAGAGCGCGTCGTAGAGTGGACGGAGATAGGGGTCGACTTTCTCCTTCATGTCGCCGGGAAGGAAGCCGAGGCGTTCGCCGGCCTCGACCGCGGGGCGCGACAGGATCAGCCGGTCGACGCTTCCGCTGATCAGCTGTGACACGGCCTGCGCGACGGCCAGATAGGTCTTGCCTGTGCCGGCAGGTCCCAGGCCGAAGATCATCTCGTCCCGAGCAAGCGCCTCCATGTAAGGCGTCTGCATCGCCGAGCGGGGGACGATCGTCTTCTTGCGCGTGCGGATCATGACCCGCGGCGCGGACGTCACTTCTTCCTGGATGATCCCATCGAGGTGCGGCTGCGCGGCCATGCCGAGCACCGCTTCGACCGCCTCGGCATCGACGTCATGACCGCTGTCGAGCCGGTTGTAGAGGCCGATCAGCACGTCGCGCGCACGGGCAGCGGCATCGGGATCGCCCTCGATCTGCACGCGGTTGCCGCGCGCCGCGATATGCACGCCCAAGCGCTGCTCAATGGTGATCAGGTGACGGTCGTAATCGCCGAACAGCGGGCCGAGGAGGTAGGGCTGCTCGAACTCGATCTCGAGCCGGGCGCGGTCCGGAACTGCGGCAAGGTCGCGCCTCGACATCAGGCCGCGACCTTCTGCCGAACCGCGCCGGTCATGCTGTTGGGACCCGCTGCGACGAGGGTTACGCCGAGGATTTCACCAGCCTTGGCGTCGGCGTCCACGTGGACTGACTGCAGCCACGGCGAACGGCCGATCATCTGGCCGTCGTGCCTTCCCTTGCGCTCGACCAGGATTTGGGTGTCGATGCCCACGGTCGAACGGTTGAACGCCAGCTGGTGCTCGGTGATCCGTTTCTGAAGGCGTTGCAGCCGGTCATCCATGATCTCGCGCGGAATCTGGTCCTCCATAACTGCCGCCGGAGTGCCCGGACGGGCGCTGTACTTGAATGAATAGGCGGAAGCGTAACGCACCGCATCGACGATCTGCAGCGTCGCTTCGAAATCTTCCTCCGTCTCACCGGGGAAACCGACGATGAAATCGCCCGACAGAGCAATGTCGGGCCTCGCCGCGCGCATCTTCTCCAATATGGCCAGATATGTTTCCGCAGTGTGACTGCGGTTCATCGCCTTGAGGATTCGGTTGCTGCCCGACTGCACCGGCAGATGGAGATAGGGCATCAGCGTCGCGACCTCGCCGTGGGCGGCGATCAGCGCGTCGCTCATGTCCGCGGGATGGCTGGTCGTGTAGCGGATGCGTTCGAGACCATCGATCTTCGCCAGCGCGCGGATCAGGTCGGCGAGGCCCCGGCTCTCGTCGCTCCACGCGTTTACGTTCTGGCCCAGCAGCACGATCTCGCGCGCACCGGCTTCGACCAGCTCTCGCGCTTCGGCGACGATGTCGTCCCACGGACGGGAGATTTCCGCGCCGCGGGTGTAGGGGACTACGCAATAGGTGCAGAATTTGTCGCACCCTTCCTGCACTGTGAGGAAGGAGCTCGGATTGGCGCGGCGGCGCGTGGGGAAGGCGTCGAACTTGCTGATCGCAGGCATGTCGGTATCGACCGGCCGCGCGCCGAGCGCCGCCTCGGCGACCATTTCCGGAAGGCGGTGATAGGCCTGCGGACCGACGATGATGTCGATCATCTGCGAACGCCGTTTCGCCTCCGCTCCTTCGGCCTGAGCGACGCAGCCCGCCAGAGCGATGAGGGGCTTCGATCCGTCTTCGCGCCTCAGCCGGCCGACATCGGAATAGGCCTTCTCCGCGGCCTTCTCGCGGATATGGCAGGTGTTGAGGACGACGAGGTCCGCGTCCTCTCCGTCGGCGGCGGCGGCCATGCCCTTAGCGCCCAGAAGCTCCGCCATGCGCTCGCCGTCGTAGACGTTCATCTGGCAACCGAAGCTTTTGATTTTGAAAGTCTTGGGTTTCATTCTCGCCCGCCTATAGGCGAGTGGGCGGGCGACTTGAAGCCGAGCGCTTCGGCGATTTGTTCGCGGGCCCGGTGCGCGAGCTGCTTGCGGTCGAGACCGGGATCGAGCGGGGCCAGCACATGCACGGTGACGGGCAAGGTGCCACGGCGTCCGAGGATCCGCTTCACATTGTTCAAGCCCGGTTCCTCGAACCAGCCGACCTCTTCGCGAGCTTCGCCATAATCGAGCGCGATCGGCCGTACGCGCACGTCGCGCGATGCGTAGTTCGCCGCCTCGAGCAGGGTCGACCGGAACGGGAGAAGGTGCGTGCCGGGGCCGGTGGTCCCTTCCGCGAACACGGTCACGGGCCGGGCTCCGTCCAACGCCCTCGCAAGCGCAATCGCCTGATCCTTGGCCCCTTTGCGGTGCGCTCGCTTCACGTAGACCGTGCCATTCTGGTCGGCGAGCCAGTGGATCACGGGGTGCCCGAGCTCGGCCTTCGCGACGAAGGCACTTCCGAGCGTTCCGCCGAGGATCACGATGTCGAGCCAGCTCGTGTGGTTCGAGACCAGCAAAGCGTGCCTGCCCGGCCGGTGCCCCGCTACGCGTGCGCGAACGCCGATGATCCACGCGACAGCCCCAAGAAAGCGCCGCGGCCAGCGTGAGTGGCGGAAGATGAGCTTCGTCAGGAGGTGTACAGGGGCAACGAAAGCGAACAGCAGCAGCACCGCGGCGAGGCGAAGCCCCGCGCGCATGTTCAGCTTGGCGCCTGCCTTATCGATTGCGATCGAGGGCGACTCCGTAGAGTTCCATGCGGTGGTCGACGAGGCGGAAGCCGAGCCTCTCGGCAATCCGCTTCTGGAGCTCCTCAAGCTCGTCGTCGACGAACTCGATCACGTTGCCCGTCTCGACGTCGATCAGATGGTCATGGTGAGTTTCCGACGCCGCCTCGTAGCGCGAGCGGCCGTCGCCGAACTCGTGCCGCTCGAGGATGCCCGCTTCCTCGAACAGGCGGACCGTCCGGTAGACGGTTGCAATGGAGATGTTCGGGTCGACTGCGGCGGCCCGGGCGTGAAGCGTCTCCACGTCGGGATGGTCCTCGCTCTCGCCGAGCACGCGCGCGATCACCTTGCGCTGCTCGGTAATGCGCAGTCCCTTGTCGGCGCACAGCGCCTCGATGTCGATCGTCCGCGTCATGCGAGCAACGTAGGTCTCGCGCCCGCCATCGTCCAGCGGATGCGACTACTTCGCGCCGCGAGTCCGGCGGCGCTTGGTTCCAAGCCCGATCGACTTCGCGAGCGTGCGGCGCTGCTCGGCATAATTGGGTGCAACCATCGGATAGTCGGGCGAAAGTCCCCACTTCTGCCGATACTGGTCGGGAGTCATGTTGTAATGGGTCATCAGATGCCGCTTCAGCATCTTCAGCTTCTTCCCGTCTTCCAGGCAAACAATGTAATCCGGCTTGATGGAAGAGCGGATCGACACTTTCGGCTCCGGCTTCGGCTCCGGTGCTGCAGTGGTCCGCGAAATCCCGTTGAGGGCAGAATGAACGTTCTGAATGAGGTTCGGAAGGTCGTTCACGGCGACGCTATTATTGCTGACATGGGCCGCGACGATGTCGGCGGTAAGTGTCAGCAGCATGTCTTCGGCAGCTTCATTGTCGGCCATCGCCAAATTCCTGAATTGAGTGAGCAGAGGTCTCGTGCAGCTATGCGCACGGAAAATGCCACTAGTTGGCCCAATTCGGAGGCGCAAGTGCTGCCGAAGAAGTGAACAAGAAAAGATACCTATCTAAAGTTCGCAGGCGAGGGTGATCGCGTCGTACCTGTTGCCGTCGGCTGCCTGATAATAGTTGCGGCGTCGTCCGACTTGCGAGAAACCGGCGGTTCGATACATGCCGATCGCGCGGTTGCCGTCCCGAACTTCAAGATGGACTCGCCGCACACCGTCGCCGCGCGCTCGCTCGAGGAAATCGTCGAGCAGAAGTCCGCCGACTCCGCGGCGCTGGTCGCTTGGAGAGACGGCGATCAGCAGCAGCTCGGATTCGTCCGCGACCGTTCTGACGAGCGAAAAGCCGACAAGGGCATCGCTCCCCCGATCGATCGCGAGCGTCAGGAACACGCCGCCCATCGGCAGGATTCCGCTCAACTGCGAGCGGGTCCAAGCCTCCCCGAAACGATCGCCGAAAGCGCCCTTCATCACCTTCATGACCGAGTCGATCCGATCGGCGCCGCCCGGTTCGATCCGGACCTGCTCGACAAGGGCGGGAGTTGCCATCAAGCCGCCTCCGGCACGCGGGCGTCGGGCGCGCGCGCATAGACGGCCTTGGGGGCAAGCGTCCGGAGATGCTCCGGAAGCGTCAGCGCGTTCGCAGCAGATGGCCATGCTTCGCGCGCCTCTCCCCAGCCGCGTGCCTCGACCAGCCGCGAAGCCCCTGAGCCCACGACCAGCGGAGCGCTCGCGAACCGAGCCGCATCTGCGGGAATGAGGTTGCGCAGCTCGGTGGTTGGTTCTGCCGTTACCGCGTCGAATTGCTGGACGAAGAGCTCGCCATGTCCCCCAAGGACCGCAGCCGCGACTTCGCCGTCGCCAGCAGCCCCGCAAGCGAGCAATGCCAGCGACGACATTCCCTTCAGCTGCACTGACCAGCCGATCGCAAGTCCATGCGCCGCGGCAATCGCCACGCGAATTCCAGTGAAGCTGCCAGGGCCGACGCCAACGAGGATGGCATCGGGAACGCGGCCGTCCAGCATGTCGCCGATCATCGGAACGAGTCGTTCGGCGTGTCCGCGGCCGATCAGCTCGTCCCGCCGGGCGATGCACGCACCAACGCCGTCGAACAAGGCGGCGGTACAGGCGGCGCTCGATGTGTCGAACGCAAGAAGCATGGCCCGGATAGTGGTCACATGCGGCCCAACGCCGCAAGGCCTCAAACGGCTTCGACCGACTCGACCTCGGGGACGTAGTGGCGGATCAGGCTTTCGATTCCGCGCTTCAGGGTGACGGTGGACGAAGGGCAGCCGGAGCAGGCGCCGTGCATCGAAAGGAAGAGGCGGCCCTCCTTGTAGCCCCGATAGGCGATGTCACCGCCGTCCTGCGCGACCGCGGGGCGAACGCGGGTTTCGATCAGCTCTTTGATCTGCTCGATTACGTCCGCATCCTCGGGATCTTCATCGAACGGCGCATCGTCGGCGACGTGGATCGCGGCCGCGCTTCCAGCTGCGAAGAGAGGAGCGCCGGTGATGAAATGGTCAAGCAAGGTCTCGAGCACGACCGGCTCGAGATCGGTCCAGGAAACGCCGGGCGCCGCCGTCACCGAGATGAAGTCGCGCCCGTAGAACACACCCTCGACCACGCCGCTTTCGAACAAGGCGTTCGCAAGCGGCGAAACCTCGGCGGATCCGGCATCGGCGAAGTCGCGGGTTCCTGCTTCCATGACGACTTGGCCCGGAAGGAACTTGCGGGTCGCGGGATTGGGCGTCTGTTCGGTGCGGATCAGCATGCGCGCGATGTGGCCCCGCGAGAGGCCGGGATCAAGGACCGAAGGGAGGTGCGCCGGCGATGATCCAGCGCGTGATCCCGATTCCGGCCGCGAGGCAGAGCAGCGCAACCCACCACTTGCCGTGGCGCATCGGCTGTGCATCCGGCTCGAGCTCCGCCCGGCCGGTGATCATCGGCAGTGTCAGATCCTTCCCGCGCAGCCGGTAGTAGAGGATCGCGAGCAAATGCAGGACGACGAGGCCAAGGATGACGTTGAACCAGAATTCGTGGATGTCGCGCGCCTTGTCCGAGGTGTCGATGCTGACCAGCTTTGCGAGCGGCCCCATGTAAATTCCGTCTTCATCTTCGGAAATGAGGCCGAGCGAGACCTGCACCGCAAGCGCTGCGAAAAGGGCGAGGACGCTGAGCGCCCCGAGCGGGTTGTGGCCGATGCCGAACCAGGTTCCGCGAAAATATGAAGCGATTGCCCGCGGACCGCGCACGAAGGTCGCGAAGCGCGCAGTGGAGCTTCCGACGAATCCCCAGAGGACTCGGAAGATCAGCAGCGTCAGGATCGCGCAGCCCGACCAGATGTGCCAGTCGGTGTGGTGGTTGTGAACCGACCACCAGCTGAAGGCGATCAGGCCGGCGAGAAGCCAGTGGACCAGCCTGACCGGCAGGTCCCAGACGGCCAGTTTGACAACCTCGCCGTCGCTCAGTGCTTTTCCTCCGAGCGATACTTGTCGTGGCAGGCCTTGCAGGTGCCGTCGAGGTCGGAGAACCTGGCGTTCATCGCGGCAACGTCATTGCCCGACGCGGCAGCCCGGAACGCGCGCGCGCCCGCCTGGAAATTGCGCATCTTTGCGGCGAAATCTTCGGCATTCTGCCAGATTTCGGCCTTGGCGCGCGTCTTGCCGACGTCGGGTCCGGTGCCGGCGGGGAACCAGCGCGTAGCTTGCTTCGACAGCTGGACGATCTTTGCCGCGTTCGAGCGCACGGCCGGAAGATCGGGCGAGCTGCCGAGCGCGCGATGGATGGCCTTGGCCGAGTCCGCGATCGCATGCATTCCGTCGTGCCGCGCTTTCATGAGCTGAAGCGCGCGGTCGCTGCTCAGAGGCGCGGCGAGCGCGGCCACCGAGACGCATGCTGCAACCGCACCAAAAGTTAGCTGGCGCATTCAAATCCCTCCCTATTGTTCTTCCGGTACCTTCCAGCTGTCGTCGATCATCTTGATGATCCCCGAGAAGTCCTTGGTCCCGCCGCCCCGGTCAACGAAGCGCTGGTAAAGCTCTTCGGCCTCGCCGCCGATCGGAGTGTAGGCGCCGACGCTCTGCGCGGCCTCCTCGGCCAGCTTAAGGTCCTTGAGCATCAATGCCGCCGCGAATCCGCCTTCGTAGTCGTGGTCGGCGGGCGTGTCCGGACCGACTCCGGGGACAGGCGCATAGCTTGTCATCGACCAGCTCTGCCCAGAGGCCTTCGACGAGATGTCGAAGAACACCTTCGGGTCGAGCCCGAGCTTCTGGGCAAGGACGAAGGCTTCGCAGGTCACGGCCATCGTCGCCCCTAGGATCATATTGTTGCAGATTTTCGCGGCTTGTCCGGCGCCGAGATGGCCGGCGTGGATGACCGCCTTGGCCATCGGCTCGATGAAGGGCTTGGCGCGCTCGAACGCCTCGTCCGAGCCGCCGACCATGAAGGTGAGATTTCCGGAAGCGGCAGCGGCAATTCCGCCAGAGACGGGAGCGTCGACGAAATCGAATCCAAGCTCGTCCAGCCCCGCGCCGACCTCCCGCGCGCTTGACACGTCGATGGTGGAACAGTCGATCAGCAATGCGCCTTTCGCCGCGTTCGGCGCGATGTCGTTTTCGTAGACGGAGCGGACATGGTGCGCGGCGGGAAGCATGGTGATGACGACGTCCGCGCCCTTTACTGCCTCGGCGGCGGAAGGAGCGGCAGTACAACCGCCTGCCGCGGCCTTTTCAACAGCCTCCAGCACAAGATCGAATGCACGCACCTCATGTCCCGCCTTGGCGAGGTTCGGCGCCATCCCGCCGCCCATGTGCCCCAAGCCGATGAATGCGATCTTTGCCATTACTCAACTCCTCGGGACAGATTATCTGCCCTTCCAATTCCCCGGTCTTTTTTCGACGAAGGCGGCCATTCCTTCTTTCTGGTCTTCGGTACCGAACAGGCCGTGGAACAGGCGCCGCTCGAAGCGGATGCCCTGGCCCAGAGGGATCTCGAAGGCTGCGTTCACCATCTCCTTGACGGCGACTGCGGCGAGCGGTGGCATTGCGGCAATGGCCTCGGCGGTCTTCATCGCCTCGTCGAGCAGCTGGTCGGCGGGAACGACCTTGGCGACGAGGCCCGATCGCTCCGCTTCCGCTGCGTCCATCATCCGCCCGGTCAGGCACATTTCCATCGCCTTGGCCTTGCCCACCGCCCAGGTCAGCCGCTGCGAGCCGCCCATGCCCGGGGTGACGCCTAGCTTGATCTCGGGCTGGCCGAACTTGGCGCTGTCCGCCGCGATGATGAAGTCCGCCATCATCGCGACCTCGCAGCCCCCGCCGAGCGCGTAGCCGGACACAGCGGCGATCCACGGCTTGCGCGTGGCCGTGACCTTCTCCCAGCCGGCGAAGAAGTCGGACGAGTACATTTCGGCAAAGCCCTGGCTCGACATCTCCTTGATGTCGGCGCCCGCGGCGAAAGCCTTCTCCGATCCCGTGAGGACGAGGCAGTGCTGACTGTCGTCGGCATCGTAGGCGGCAAATGCAGCGATCAGCTCCCGAAGCACTTCGCTGTTGAGTGCATTGAGCGCCTGCGGACGGTTCAAGGTGACCAGAGTCACCGCGCCGCGCGCCTCGACGAGGATGCTATTATAGTCGCTCATGCCACTGTCTCTGCTTCGGGGAAGGGCGTCCATTCTTCGGTGACGGGCAGCGGCTCGAAGAGGACGTCGAGCATCTCGTCGGTGACCTCCTCCGGCGTCGCGGGGTCCCACTTCGGCTCGCCGGTCTTGTCGATCAGCAGCGCGCGCACGCCTTCGCGGAAGTCATGGGTGCGAACCACTCGGCCGGCGAGCGCATATTCGGCGCGCATCTCGTCGGCGAAGCTCGCGCGCTTCGCTCCCTCGGCCAGCAGGCGGAGGGAGACCTTGCATGACAGTGGGCTCTTGGCCTTGAGGCTGGCGAGCTCGCTCTGCGCCCAGTCGCTACCGTCCTCCTCGAGCGCGGCGAGGACATCTTCGAAGCGATCCGACGCGAACAGCTTGGTGATCAGCGGGAGGCTTTGCTCGATCTTCGCATCGGGCGGGGTCGTGGCGAAGGCGCCGATCGGTCCCTGGACCCGCTGCGGAGTCTTGGCGATGCGTTCGATCATGTCGGGAAGCGAGGCTTGCTCGACATAATGGGTCGCAAGGCCGAGGTAGCGGCATTCGGCGCCGTCCAGCCTCGCCCCCGTCAGCGCCATGAATTCGCCGACGCGGCCGGGGAGGCGGGGCAGATACCAGCCGCCGCCGACGTCCGGGAACAGGCCGATGCCCGTTTCGGGCATCGCCAGCCGCGTGTTCTCTGTCGCGATACGGTAGTCCGAGGGGAGCGAGATTCCGACGCCTCCGCCCATCGTGATCCCATCCATGATCGCGACGGTGGGCTTGGGATAAGTGAAGAGCAGGTGGTTGAGGCGATATTCGGCGAAGAAGAACTTCTTCGCATCTTCGGAGTCGGTATTCCCGCTCCGCGCCAGCATGACGACATCGCCGCCGGCGCAGAAGCCGCGGCCTTCGGCATGGTCGATGATGATCGCCTCGACGCTGTCGTCGTCGCGCCAGCGAAGCAACGCCTCGCTCATCGCGTCGCACATTTGCGTGGTGAGCGCATGGATGGCCTTGGGGCGGTTGAGCCTCAGCCGCCCGACGCGCTGCTCGGTCGTGATCAGGACATCGTTTGTCACTGGCGAAGCATGTCCCGGCTGACGATCACGCGCATGATCTGGTTGGTGCCCTCGAGGATCGAGTGGACGCGGAGGTCGCGCCAGAAGCGCTCGACCGGATAGTCCATCAGATAGCCATAGCCGCCGTGAAGCTGCAGCGCCCGGTCGACCACCGAGGAGCCGGTGTCGGTCGCGAGGCGCTTGGCCATCGCCGCGAACCTGGTCTTGTCGGGGGCGTTGGCGGTGACCTTGGCCGCCGCGACGTAAAGCAGGTAGCGGGCAGCCTGGAGCTCGGTCTCCATGTCGGCGAGCGTGAATTGCGTCGCCTGGAAGTCGGCGATCGGCGTCCCGAACTGCTGGCGTCCCTTGGTGTAGGCGATCGCCTCGTCCAGGCAGCGCTGTCCGCCGCCCAGGGAGCAGGCGCCGATGTTGAGCCGCCCGCCGTCGAGGCCCATCATCGCGATCCTGAAGCCTTCGCCCTCGCCGCCGACGCGGTTGGCGGCCGGAACGCGTACCTCGTCGAAATTGACCTGCGCGGTCGGCTGCGAGTGCCAGCCGAGCTTGCGCTCCTGCGCGCCGAAGCTGACGCCGGGCATGTCCTTGTCGATCACGAGGCAGGTGATACCTTTGGGGCCGTCATCGCCGGTGCGCACCATGGTCACGTAGACCTCGTTGACGCCGCCGCCGGAGATGAAGGCCTTGGAGCCGCTGACGACATAATGGTCCCCGTCGAGGACCGCCTTGGTCTTGAGCGCCGCGGCGTCGGAGCCAGACGAGGGCTCGGTCAGGCAATAGCTGCCGATCCGCTCCATCGTGATCATCGAGGGCAGGTATTTCTGCTTCACTTCGGCGCCGCCGAAGCGGTCGATCATCCAGCTCGCCATGTTGTGGATGGAGATGAAGGCGCTGGTCGAGGGACAGCCGTAGGCCATCGCCTCGAAGATCAGAGCCGCGTCCAGCCGCCCGAGGCCGATGCCTCCGCTTTCTTCCGAAACATAGATCGATCCGAACCCGAGCTCGGCCGCCTCGCGGATCGTGTCGCGCGGAAAGGTCTTGTTCTCGTCCCACTCGGCGGCGAACGGAGTGATCGCATCCGCGGTAAACTTGCGCGCCATCTCCTGGATCTGGAGCTGGTCGTCGGTGAGGTCGAACTGGGTCATCGCGCGGGCGCTCTAGGGGCCGCAGTGCTTGTCAGCAAGAGCGCTACGCCGCCGCTTCTTCCTCCAGCAACCCTTCGAAGCGAAGCACGTTGCGGACCGACTCCCGCTCCATCATCCGCTCGTAAAAGGCGCGAAGGTTCGGCCAGTTGTCGAGGCCGATGATCTTGTCGGTCCAGCGCGCGATGACGAACAGATAGGGGTCGGGCAGGGTCAGCTCCTCGCCCATCACGAACGGCCCGTCGCCGAGCCGATTGTCCATCCAGTCGAGCTTCTTGGCGAGATCGCGCCTGACGAACTCCTTCACGGCTTCCGGCGCCTCGCGATTGAAGAGGAAACTGAAGCGCTTGTGCAACTCTGTCGTGATGAAATTGACCATCTCCAGCACTCTGTACCGCCGGAATTGCCCGATCGGCGGCAGCACCTCGGGCCACGATGCGCGGTCGCCAATATATTGAAGCACGACCGCATTCTCGGTCAGCACCTCGCCGCTCTCCAGCTGGATCGCCGGAACCGCCCCTTTCGGGTTCACCGCGAGATAGTCGCTCCCATCCTCGAGGGTCTTGGCCTTGAGGTCGACCCGCTTCGCGTCATGTTCCAGGCCGATTTCATGGAGGAGAATGTGCGGCGCCTGGCTGCAGGCGCCGGGCGAATAATAAAGGATCAGCATTGCGCCCTTACTCCGAGTTGGTCGTGGCGGCTTCGTTCACATCGGGATTGTCGTAGCCGTTCTGAAGCTGGTTCGACGGAGTCGTGCTGCTCTCGTCGGCGGGAAGCGTCTCGATGTCGGCGTTGCCGGCGATCTGGTTGGTGGGCACGCCTTCGTCGATGGCGATGTTCTGGTCCTGGGCCTGCTGCTGCTTGTGGCAAGCGCCAAGGGCAAGCGCAGAGATTCCGAACGCGACGATCAATCTAGCATTTCGCATAGGTGTAGCTCGCTGCTGGGTTGCTTTCGGTTCGTACCAACAAGTTGTTGCGGCGTTCGAGAGTTTCGAACTTCGTCCACTTCTGACCTTCACCAGTAAAGTCGAATTCGCCGCTGATCGAGTCGTCGTCCGCCTTCACGACCGAGGCTGGAACTGCCCGGGATTCGTAGAAGCGCAGCTCTCCGCTCGAGATCACCAGCAGGCCCTTGGCGTCGCCGCGGGTGGAGGTGCAGTCGGCGGGAGTCAGTCCCCACCGCCCCTGAAGCGGGGCTGGGATGGTCGTTGAGGGCGTGGCGGCGGCCACGGTCGCCGGCTGGGTGTCATTCTCCGGCGGCGTGCCCTCCGGGCTCGGAGCCGTGTCGTTCACGGGCGCCGGAAGGCTCGCGCCGTTGGCATTGTTCGCGACCGGGTCCGGCTTGCCGCAGGCGGCTAGGAGGGCGATTGCGGCGAAACTGATGACGGGCAGGCGAAAGCGCATGCCCCTCCAACGCGAATAGACAGCAGTCGTATCCCCGAGGAGAACTCAGCCGAACGTCGGAATATGGAATGCCGCCTTGTCGCCGGCGTCCACGATGCCGTCGGGCCAGCGCTGGGTCACGACCTTGGTCTTGGTCCAGAAACGCATGCCTTCCTGCCCATATTGCCCGATGTCGCCGAAGCCCGAGCGCTTCCAACCACCGAAGCTGTGGTAGGAGACTGGCACCGGGATCGGGACGTTGACGCCGACCATCCCGACATTGACGCGCGCCGTGAACTCGCGCGCGGCATGGCCGTTGCGGGTGAAGATCGCGACTCCGTTGCCATATTCGTGGCTGGAGGGCAGGCGAACCGCTTCCTCGAAGTCCTTGGCCCGAACCATTTGCAGGACCGGACCGAAGATTTCGTCCTGGTAGCTCTTCATGTCCGGAGTGACGTGATCGAAGAACGTCGGGCCGATGAAGAAGCCTTCCTCATGGCCCTGAAGCGAAAAGCCGCGGCCGTCGACGACCAGCTCCGATCCTTCGTCGATGCCCATCTGGATATATTGCTCGATCCGCTCGCGGTGGGCCTTGCTGACGACGGGGCCGTAGTGGGCCTCGGGGTCGGTCGAAACGCCGACCCGAAGCCCTTCGATCGCCGGGATCAGCTTCTCGCGCAGCGCGTCCGCAGTGTGGTCGCCTACGGGAACGACGACCGGAAGCGCCATGCAGCGCTCGCCGGCCGACCCGAATGCGGCGCCCGCGAGATCGTTTACGACCTGGTCGAGGTCGGCGTCGGGCATGACGATGCCGTGATTCTTGGCGCCGCCGAACGCCTGGACGCGCTTGTTGTGAGCGGTGCCGCGCGAGTAGATGTACTGCGCGATGTCGGACGATCCGACGAAGCTGACGGCCGCGATGTCCGGATGGTCGAGGATGGCGTCGACCATTTCCTTGTCGCCGTGGACGACGTTGAGGATTCCGTCGGGCAAGCCCGCTTCCTTCATCAGCTCGGCCAGGCGCACGGGAACGCTCGGGTCGCGCTCGGAGGGCTTCAGGATGAAGGCGTTGCCGCAGGCGATCGCCATGCCGAACATCCACATCGGGATCATCGCGGGGAAGTTGAACGGGGTGATCCCGGCGCCGATGCCGAGCGGCTGGCGCATCGAATAGACGTCGATTCCGGGCCCGGCGCCGACGGTATATTCGCCCTTCAGCGCCTGCGGGATTCCGCACGCATATTCGATCACCTCGAGCCCGCGCTGGACGTCGCCCCTGGCGTCGGCGATCACTTTTCCGTGCTCGGACGAAAGTAGGTGGGCGAGATCGTCCATGTTCTTTTCGACGAGGTCGCGGAACTTGAACATGACGCGGGCGCGGCGCTGCGGGTTGGTCGCGGCCCATGCGGGCTGAGCCTCCTTCGCTGCATCGACTGCCTTTTGCAGGTCGGCGGTGGTGCCGAAGCGAACGTTGGCCTGGACCTGGCCCTGGTTGGGGTCGAACACGTCGCCCTGGCGCTCGCCCGAAGCGAAGCTGGAACCGCCGATGAAATGATCGATGCTGCGAAGCATGGGTACGCGTCCTCGTTGAGTCTTTGGGGGTTGGCGCGCCACTAGACCCGCAAGCCCGCAAATGCCAGTTGCGGGACGCGCCAGAGGGGAGAATCCAATGCGTAAAGTCGCGATCTTGATGTGCGTCAGCTTGCTCGGCGCTGCCCCGCCGCCGTCGGTGGATGCGAAGCTTCGCTCGATCGTTGCGCCGGTCAGCCAGACGCAGCTCCGCCACACGATCGAGACGCTGGTGAGCTTCGGGACTCGCCACACGCTATCGTCGCAAACCGATCCGAAACGCGGCATCGGGGCGGCGCTGGGCTGGACGAAAGCCCAGTTCGAAAGCTTCGGACTGCCGACGGTGCGTCCGTGCGAGACGGTCACCGGCTCGCGCATTCCCAATCCGACGCCCGTTTGCGACATGGTCGCGATCCAGCGCGGCACCGAACGTCCGAACGACGTCGTGATCATCACCGGCCACATCGACAGCCGCGTCACGGACGTCATGAACTTCACCGCCGATGCGCCGGGTGCGAACGACGACGGCTCGGGCACCGCTGCGGTGATCGAAGCGGCGCGCGTGCTTTCGAAGCACAAGTTCCCGGGTACGATCGTCTACGCCGCCGTGTCGGGTGAGGAGCAGGGACTTTACGGCGCGAAGGTGCTCGCGAATTACGCGAAGGCACAGGGCTGGAACGTCGTCACCGATCTCAACAACGATATTATCGGCGGAACGTGCGGCTCCGACGGCGTTTGCGATTCCACCCATGCGCGCGTGCTGTCGGAAGGGCCGCGCTCACAGGGGCAGGATGATCTCGCCGCGAAGACGCACAGCCTCGGCGGCGAAAATGACGCGCCCTCGCGCAACATTTCGCGCTTCCTCGACAGCCTCGCCGACCGGCTGAAGATCGGCCTCGACGTGCGGCAAATCTGGCGCACCGACCGCTTCGGACGGGGCGGCGACCACATTCCCTTCCTCGAGCTCGGCTATCCCGCGGCTCGCCTCAATGTCGCGATCGAAAACTACGATTGGCAGCACCAGGATTTGAGGACCGAGAACGGCAAGCGATACGGCGACACGATCGACCATGTCGATTTCCCGTATCTCGCCAAGATGACCAAGCTGAACATTGCCGCGCTGGCCGCCATCGCCAGCGCCCCGCCGCCACCCGCGCCGGAGGTGGAAGGGGCAGTGAGCACGGATACGACGCTGACGTGGGATGCGGTTCCAGGTGCGGACTCCTACAAGGTCTGGTGGCGTCGAACGGACGCCAACCAATGGCAGACCTCGCGTGCAGCGGCTCAGTGCAGCGGGACGTGCAAGCTCGTCCTGCCGCACATCCGCGTCGACGACTGGGTCTTCGGAGTTTCGTCGGTGAGCAAGGGCGGGTTCGAAAGCCCGGTCGCCTCGGCGGTGCCGGGTGGAGCGTTCAAGCCGTATGTGCCTCCGCCGCCGAAACCGACGCAGTAAATGGCGCGAGGGGGACAGCGCGACACCGACCGGCCAGCCGATCCGGAACCGTTGGCCGGGATCGCGCTTCGCCTCCTGACCGCGCTTCTCCTCGCGATCATGTTCGCGCTGGTGAAGCTCGCTTCGACGCGCGGGGTGAATGTCGTCGAAAGTCTGTTCTACCGGCAGTGCGGAACCGCGCTCTGCGCTACCGGCTACGTGGCAGTCGGGCCTGGCTTCGATTCCCTCCGCACGCAGCGCGTCTGGGCGCATATCGGCCGAATGGCTCTGGGCGTCGGGGCCATGGGGCTCAATTTCCTCGCGTTCATCCTGCTTCCGCTCGCCGAGGCGACGACGATCGGTTTCTCCGTGCCGATCTTCGCGGTTATCCTCGCCGCGCTCGTCCTCGATGAGCCGACGGGCAAGTGGCGTTGGGGCGCGGTTGCCGCGGGCTTCGCCGGGGTGCTTCTGATCGTCCAGCCGGGGAGCGGGGTCGTCCCTCTGCTCGGCGCTTCGGTTGCGCTCGTCGCGGCGCTAATGACGGCATCGGTCACCATCGTGATCCGGCGATTGGGAAAGACCGAGCGCGCCGCCACCACAGTCTTCTGGTTCGCGCTGAGCTCGCTGGTTCCTCTCGGCCTTGCGATGCTCATCTTCGGCGGCGCGCACGATCGCTCGACCTGGTTCATGCTTGTCGGACTCGCGCTTGCCGGTGGGCTCGCGCAGCTGACTCTCACCGGTGCGCTGAGGCTGGCGCCAGTCGCTCTGGTCATGCCGATGGATTACACCAGCCTTCTGTGGGCCTTGCTGCTCGGCTCCTGGATTTTCGGCGAACTGCCGACCCCCTGGATCTGGATCGGAGCGCCGATCATTATCGCCAGCGGGCTGGTGATCGTCTGGCGCGAGCATCGGCTGCACCGCCGCGCAGCATTGTCGGCGGATGCGGCAGCACCCACCTAGGAGTCGAAGGAGCAAGCCATGGCTGGCGGATGGACGCGCGACGGCGCGGTTCAGGACCAGATCGACGACACTGTGAAGGACGCGATCCTTCGCGCCCGCGCGCTGACGCCCATAGGCGAGAGCGCAGAGGAATGCGACGATTGCGGCGAGCCGATCCCGAAGAAGCGGCGCGAGGCTCTCCCTGGTGTCCGCACCTGCGTCGCCTGCCAATCGGAGCGAGACAAGGCCGTGGTCCACTCGACCATCAACCGCCGCGGAAGCAAGGATAGCCAGCTGCGCTGATCCTTCACGCCGTCACCCCGGCCTTGAGCCGGGGCCTGCCTTCCTTCAAGGCAGCGGAATGGCCCGCAAGCGCTCAGCCGACCTACCCAGCCGGAAGCAGATCCTCGATTTCATCGCTGCGTCGGACCAGCCGGCGGGGAAGCGTGAGATCGCGCGGGCGTTCGGGCTTCGCGGCGATGCCAAGATCGCGCTCAAGCGGTTGCTCAACGACATGGCCGATGAGGGGCTGATCGAGACCGGCCGGGCGCGTGCATTCAACAAGGCAGGCGGCGTACCTCGAGTTACCGTGCTGAGGATCGTCGAGACGGACGACAGCGGAAGCATCTACGGAACGCCCGAGCAGTGGGAAGCGGATACGCCCGCGCCGAAGCTCCGAATCATCGAAAAGGACCGCCGCGGCGCGCTCGGGATCGGCGACAGGGTTCTGGCCCGGACCGAGGAGCGGGGCGACAAGTTCGTCGCCCATCCGCTCAAGAAGCTCGCGCGCAAGCAGGACCTGGTGCTTGGCGTCCTCCGCCAGGAGGGCACGCGCTTCTGGCTGACGCCCGTTGAGAAGAAGGAGCGGCGCGAGCTCCCGATCAGCGACGTCGGAGACGGCGAGAGCGGCGACCTCGTGCTGTGCGAAGTCTCCGGCCGCGGCGGCCGTGTGAGCGCACGAGTCGATGCGGTTCTCGGCGATCCGTTCGCGCCCAAGAGCTTTAGCCTGATCGCGATCCACAAATACGACCTTCCCAACGAGTTCAGCGACGCCGTGATCGATGAGTCGAACCGCGTCGCGAAGCAGCCGCTCGGCGAGCGCGAAGACCTGACGCACCTGCCGATCGTCGCCATCGATCCAGCCGATGCGCGAGACCATGACGATGCGATCTGGGCCGCCCACGACGACGACGAGGACAACAAGGGTGGCTGGAAGGCGATCGTCGCCATCGCCGACGTCAGTTTCTATGTCCGTCCCGAAAGCGCGCTCGACAAAGCGGCGCGGTCGCGCGGCAACAGCGTTTATTTCCCCGACCGGGTGGTGCCGATGCTGCCGGAAGAGCTGTCGGCGGACATCTGCTCGCTGAAGGAAGGGAAGGACCGGGCGGCGCTGGCCTGCCACCTGACGATCGCAAAGGACGGCGCACTCAAGGCCTGGCGCTTCACACGCGCCAGGATCCGCGTCGCGGCCAACATCGCCTACGAAGATGCCCAAGCGGCGATCGACGCTTCAGAGGAGGAGCGGATCGAGGTTTCCTCGCCGGTCTGCTTCATGCCGGAAGTCGAAGGGCCGGTCCCGACGGAGCTAGTCGAAGCCGCGCTGAAGCCGCTCTGGGGCTGCTGGCGCGCACTGTTCGCCGCGCGCAACAAGCGCGAACCGCTCGAGCTCGACCTTCCCGAGCGTCAGGTCGTGCTCGACGAAAAGGGACGGATCGAATCCGTGGCTCCCCGCGAACGGCTGGATGCGCACAAGCTGGTCGAAGACTTCATGATCGCCGCGAACGTCGCGGCAGCGCGCGCGCTCGAAGCGAAGAAGGCACCGGTCATGTACCGCGTCCACGAGGCTCCGAGCCGCGTGAAGCTCGAGGCGCTCAAGGATTATCTCCACACCTTCGGCATCGAGTTCGCGCTCGGCCAGGTGGTCAAACCTGCGATCTTCAACCGAATCCTCGAGCGCGTCGGCGACGCCGACTTCCGGCCTGAGATCATGGAGCAGCTTCTTCGGACGCAGATGCAGGCTCGCTATGCACCCGACCGCCTCGGACACTTCGGTCTGGCGCTAGGCACCTATGCCCATTTCACCTCGCCGATCCGGCGCTACGCCGACCTGCTCGTCCACCGCGCGTTGGTCAGCGCCTACAAGCTTGGCGATGGCGGGCTTCCGCCCGAGGATGCCGAGCATTTCGAGCGTATCGGCGAGCAGATCTCCGGGCTCGAACGCCGAGCGATGGAGGCGGAGCGCGAGACGGTCGACCGCTACGTCGCCGCCTTCCTGTCCGACCAGCGCGGGCAGGTGATCCTGTGCCGGATCACCGGCGTCCAGCCGTTCGGCTTCTTCGCGACCGTCGTCGAGTTCGGTGGCGATGGGCTGGTGCCCGTCTCGACCATCGGAGACGAATATTTCCGCTATGACGAAAAGGCGCAGCAGCTTGTCGGCGAGGATACGGGCACAGCATACCGCCAGGGGCAAAAGCTGAAGCTGCGCATCGCCGAGGCCGATCCCGTATCGGGGTCGCTGCGCTTCGAGCTTCCGGACCAGCAAGCAGGCGGAAGTCGCCCGCCGCCTGAACGCCGCGACCGGGTCCGGACGACCGGCCGTCGCGGAAGACCCCCAAACATTCGTCACCAGTCGCGGCGGCGTTGAGAAGGAGAGTTTATGGCAACGTCCGCAGCAACCGTCGCCGCCGCTGCCGTCGCCCGGGCGCGGCGGGAGATCCGCGAGCATTTCGAGTCGCGTAACGCCTTCGATCCCGGCCACGCGGTCGCCTATGACCCGCCCAGGCAAATGTATCAGCGGCAGTTCGACGCATTGATTGGTCGCGGTATCCTGCGCGGCACGGGCGACGGGCGATACTGGCTCGACCGGGAAGCGGCCCTGCGGGAAGACGAGCGGCGGCGGGCCGCGGCGATCCTCATGCTGAAGATCATCCTGATTGCGTTCGTGCTGGCTGTCGCCGGAGTTTCCATCTGGACGGCATTATCTCGCTGACAGCCGTCGCAACTTTCCGGCCCCAGGGGTATTGGGGCCGCAAGAGGAGAGCGGCCCATGGCCCACAAGATCGCGATCATCATCGGCAGCCTTCGCGAAGGCAGCCTCAATCGCAGGGTCGCGCGCTCGATCTGCGCGCTTCGCGGCGACAACCTCGATTGCTCGATGATCGAGATCGGCGACCTTCCGCTCTACAACCAGGATCTCGATACGAACCCGCCCGAGCAATGGACCCGGTTTCGGCAGCAGGTCGGAGCAGCGGACGGAGTGCTGTTTTGCAGCCCCGAATACAATCGCGGAATTCCCGGCGTGCTCAAGAATGCGATCGACGTCGGCTCGCGGCCTTACGGACAGAGCGTTTTCGACAAAAAGCCCGCCGCCATCGTCACGGCATCGCCGGGCAGCATCGGCGGCTTCGGCGCCAACCACCAGATCCGCCAGGCCTGCGTCTTCCTCAACATGCCGGTGATGCAGCAGCCCGAAGCCTATCTTGGCCACGTCACCGATGACAGCTTCGACGAAGCCGGCTGCCTGAAGGAAGGGCCGTTGAAGGAGCTGGTGACCACGCTTGCGCATGCCTTCCACGACTGGGTCGAGATGATCCACACGTCGCGGCGGCTGATCGCGGAGGACGCTGCGCACACGGCCCAGCAGGCAGCGAAGGCCAAGGAACACGCCTGACACTTGGCGGGCGGCGAAGGCCTTGCCTAACTCACCGAACTGACACCGCGGAGGATCGGATGGAACTACCCTGGCTCTCACGCTGGCAGCCGCAGCTGCTCGCGCTCCTCAGGATCGTTGCCGGGCTCCTGTTTCTCGAGCACGGCCTGTCCAAGTTCTTCGGATTTCCCGTTCCTTTTCCTGTCCACCCGCTGCCGCCTCTGCTCATGACAGCTGGGGCGATCGAGGTGATCGCCGGTTTCCTCGTCACAATCGGTCTATTCACCCGGCTGGCGGCGTTCATCGCCTCGGGCGAGATGGCGATCGCTTACTGGATGCAGCATTTTCCCAAGAGCCCGTGGCCGGCTGCGAACATGGGTGAGGGCGCGATCCTCTTTTGCTTCATCTTCCTCTACCTCGCGGCCGCAGGCGCCGGCGCATGGAGCGTCGACGGCGCGAGGACGAGGAACGCGCCGATCAGGTGACCTTGGCCCGCGCCTTGAAGCGCGGCTGGTCCCATTCGCGAGTTGTGAGGATGTCGGCGAGGATCTCGGCGGCTCGAACCATGTCGCCGAAGCTGTTGTAGAGCGGCGTGAAGCCGAAGCGCATCAGGTCCGGCGCGCGAAAGTCGCCGACCACGCCGCGGGCGATCAGCGCCTGCATCACCGCATAGCCTTCGGCGTGCGCGAAGACGACGTGGCTTCCGCGCTCCGCCGGGTTGCGCGGGGAGGCGAGGAGGACCTCGCTCCCGCAGCGCGCCTCGACCTCGTCGACGAACAGCTGGGACAGCTTTCGCGATTTCGCTGCCACGTCCGCCATCGCAATCCCATCAAACGTGGCGAGCCCGGCTTCGAGCGCGGCCATCGCGAGGATCGGCGGAGTGCCGGTCAGGAAGCGCTCGATCCCGGTCATCGGGCGATATACGTCGACGAATGCGAAGGGCTCGGCATGGCCCATCCAGCCCTGGAGCGGATTGCGAAGCTCGCCCTGCAGCCGCTCGGCGACATAGATGAAGGCCGGCGCCCCGGGTCCGCCGTTCAGATATTTGTAGCCGCAGCCCACCGCCATGTCGCAGCCGCTGCCGTCCAGATCGAGCTCGATCGCTCCTGCGCTATGCGACAGGTCCCAGACGGTGAGCGCTCCGGCGGCAGACGCGGCGTCATTAACCGCACGCATGTCGAACACCTCGGCCGAGCGATAATCGACATGCGTCAGGGTCACGGCCGCGGTGTTTTCGTCGATGGCGCCGGCGACCTCCTCCGGCTCGACGGCGCGAAGGATCAAACCGAGCATGTCGGCGAGACCCTGCGCGACATAGAGGTCGGTCGGGAAATTGGCCTTGCGGGTCACGATCGTATTGCGGCCCGGCCGCGCGCGGACTGCCGCCGCGAGCAGCTTGAACAGGCACACGCTGGTCGAATCCGCGATCAGCAGCTCGACCGGCTTGGCCCCCACGATCGGCGCGAGCTTCGCCGCAATGCGCGTCGGCCAGTCGATCCAGCCGTGCTTGTTCCAGCTCGCGATAAGGTCTTCGCCCCACTCGCGCTCAGCCGTCTTCGCAAGCGCGGCGGGCGCGGCGACGGGAAGCGCGCCAAGTGAGTTGCCGTCAAGGTAGATGACGCCGTCAGGCAGGCTGAAGCGCGCCCTCACAAAGGCGAGGGGATCGGCAGAGTCGAGTGGTTGCGCTTCCTCGAGAGTCACAGCTTAGGCAGCGTAACTCCGCGCTGGCCCATATATTTGCCGGCGCGGTCGGCGTAGCTCACTTCGCACGGCTCGTTGCCCTGCAGGAACAGGAACTGGCACGCGCCCTCGTTGGCGTAGACCTTGGCGGGAAGCGGCGTGGTGTTGGAGAATTCCAGGGTCACGTGCCCCTCCCAGCCGGGCTCGAGCGGCGTCACGTTCACGATGATTCCGCAGCGCGCATAGGTCGATTTGCCGAGGCAGATCACCATTACGTCGCGCGGCACACGGAAATATTCGACCGTGGAGGCGAGCGCGAAGCTGTTGGGCGGGATGATGCACACGTCGGTCGTCCGGTCGACGAAGCTGTTCGACGCGAAATCCTTCGGGTCCACCGTCGCCGAATCGACGTTGGTGAAGATCTTGAAGTGGTTCGAGACCCGCGCGTCATAGCCGTAGGACGAGAGGCCGTAGCTGATGCAGCCCTCGCGCCGCTGCGCCTCGACGAACGGCTCGATCATGCGGTGCTGCTGCGCCTGCTCGCGAATCCAGCGATCGGAGAGAATTGCCATGCTTGGCAGAGCTAGCGGGCCGCTACGTTCCAGTCCACGTGGCCGCGCACTCCGTGGAGCCGCCGCGTGGAGGACGCCTGCCACATGTGCCACGGCCGTGCGCCGAAGCGCGGTTTCGCCTTGATGCTGCGAAGCCACAGCGGGCGATCGAAGGTCGCGCTGATCTTGTAGCGTTTGTCGAAGTGCGGCGTGAGATAAAGGACGGCACGCTTGCCATAGCGGGCTTCCACGATCCGCAGGAAGTCGCCGAGCTCCCTGTGAACTTTCGCACGCGACGGACGGCGCTTGCAGTTGCCGGGAAATTCAAGGTCCACGGCCGGAGGCAGCGCCACCGGGTCGTACGGCACGGTACGCAGGAAGTTGGCCGCCTGAGCTTGCCCGCTGCTGCACAACCCGAAGAAATGATAGGCGCCGCGGTGGACGCCCGCTCGGTCGGCAGCGTGCCAATTCCTCGAGAAGCGCCTGTCGACATGGTCGGAGCCTTCAGTCGCCTTGATATAGGCGAAGTCGACGCCCTGGCGCGGCAGCTTCGCCCAAGCGATGTGTCCCTGATGATGCGAGACGTCGATGCCTTGATACGGGTATCGTCGCTCCGAAGGACGCCATCCGTGTCCGGCAGTTGCGGGGCATGCAGCTGCAAAGATCGCAACTGAGGCGAGCACGATCCACTTGCGGTGAACGGCCATGGGCTAAGGCGTAACAACCCGATTTTCACATTCAATCGGGACAATCATTTATCTGTGGATGAGGCTCGTCCGGAGAAATTCGGACTTCCTTCGAACGACCGTCCGAGTCGTGCACAATCAATCCACAGCCGCGCGTATCTGTGCTACATTCGTTCTCGTTGCCGGTTGGGCCTGGCGGCGTAGGAGCAAAGCCATGGCCGAAGTCATCCGCATTGCCGAGTCTGCGTCAGACACAACCCAAGTCCTTCCGCAAAATGTCGAGGCCGAGGCCGCGCTTCTAGGAGCGCTGATGATCGACAATCGGCTGGTCGAGGACGTCCAGCTGAAGCTCAGGCCGGATCATTTCTTCGAACCGCTGCATGGGCGCATCTACGAGGCCATCCTGAAAATGACGGATGGGAACCGGGTCGCAAATCCGGTAACTCTGCGTCCACTGTTCGAGTCTGACCAGAATATAAAAGAGGTTGGCGGCGTCGCGTATTTGGCGCAATTGACTGGATCGGGCGCGGCCGTGATCGGGGCGCGGGACTTCGCGGAGCAGATCTACGATCTGGCGTTGCTCCGGGCACTGATCGGCGTAGGCCGTGACCTGGTGGAAGGCGCGCTCGACACGAGTGAGGACGTTGCCCCCCTCGCTCAAATCGAGCGCGCCGAGTCCGCGCTTTACTCGGTGGCGGAGGAAGGAGGAGCCGAGGGCAGGGCCAAATCCTTCGCCGACGCCACCAAGGAAGCGCTCGAAATGGCCGAGCGCGCGCTCAATAGCGGCGGCCATCTTTCGGGATTCACCACGGGGCTGGAAAGCCTCAACGCCAAGATCGGCGGGCTTCACAAGTCCGACCTCATCATCGTCGCCGGACGTCCGGGCATGGGCAAGAGCTCGCTTGCGACGAACATCGCCTTCGCCGCGGCGCAGCGGTTCGGCCGCGACCTCGAGGACGGGTTCGAGCCCGAGAAATCGGCCGGAGCTCCGGTCGCCCTCTTCAGCCTCGAAATGTCGGCGGACCAGCTCGCGACTCGTATCCTCGCCGAGCAATCGGGGATCAGCTCCGAGAACCTGCGCATGGGCAAGATCAGCCAGCAGGAGTTCCGCTCGCTCGCGCGCGCCGCAGCCGAGCTTCAGAGCCTTCCGCTCTACATCGACGATACGCCCGGCCTGACGATCGCCGCGCTCCGTACCCGCGCCCGCAGGCTCAAGCGGCAGAAGGGAATCGGAGTCATCGTCATCGACTATCTCCAGCTGCTTCAGGGCAGTGGCAAGGCGTCGAACGACAACCGTGTCCAGGAAATCTCGGAGATCAGCCGCGGCCTCAAGCAACTGGCGAAGGAGCTGAACTGCCCGGTTATCGGCCTTTCCCAGCTCAGCCGCGCGGTTGAGCAGCGCGAGGACAAAAGGCCGCAGCTGTCGGACCTGAGGGAATCGGGCTCGATCGAGCAGGACGCCGACATCGTGCTCTTCATCTACCGCGAGGATTATTACCTCGCTGCCAAGCAACCCGCGGACGACCATCCAGACTTTGCGGCATGGCAGGAGGAAATGGCCCGCGCTTACGGCCGCGCCGAAGTCATCGTCGCGAAGCAGCGCCACGGCGCGACCGGCAAAATCCGGCTCAAGTTCGACAGCCGGATCACCAAGTTCAGCGACGCCGTCGACGAGGGCTATCTGCCGGAGGTTCGAGGTTAGAGGCTGACCCGCTCTGGGGAGGGGGGATGAGGGCGCTGGTTCCGGCCGGCGCCCTCAGTCGCTTTACGGACCGATATCGTCGCTGCTCTCGGGCTGCTCGATTTTGCGCGGCTCACCCGGCGCGAGGTCGAGTGCCTTGGCGATATTCTCGTCCCAGCCGTAAATGTCGGGCCTGAACTGGATTCGCGAACCGTCCCAGAAGGCGGTCTGATAAAGCAGCCGGACGGGGATCGGGTTCGGCAGCTTGACGAAGGTCTCGTCATCTCCCTGCATGGCCTGGCCGAACTGGTCGCTAATGCCTTCCTGGTCGGCAAGCGCGGTTGCGAACTGGATCGCATTTTCAACCCTGACGCAGCCGTGGCTGCGATGCCGGTCGGACGAAGCGAAGACCGCCTTGGCCGGCGTATCGTGGAGGTAGATGGCCTCGTCGTCGTCCATGTCGAACTTGACCAGGCCGAGCGAATTCTTGTCGCCCGACTGCTGAATATACTGGCCGTCCTTCATCACGAAATCGTTCTGCGCCAGCCACGCTTGTCCTTTCTCGGCCAGCTCTTTCTCGCCGATGCCTTTCGGCACTCGCCAAACCGGCTTGGCGACGAGCCTCACGATCGGCGCCTGCAGTTGCGGAGTGGGCTTGTCCGCCTCGCCGTTGATAACCTTCCGCTGGTCGGCGAGCTGGCCATCGCGCCAATAGGTGAGCACCGACGCCGCGGTGTTCACGTCGATCCGTGTCTCCGGCGGCGTCCGCTGAAGCCAACGCAGCCGCTCCATCGCGACCGCCAGCTGGCGCGCCCGCTCGGCGGGGCCGGTGCTAAGGGCCCCAAGCGTTTCCTTCCCCAGCACTCCGTCGGGCTTGGTCCCGGAATCGGCCTGGAATTGCTTCACCGCGCCTACCATGGCGTGGGTGTAGGTGGCCGGGTCCGCAGTTCCGCTCTGCTGTGGGGGCAGGTAGCCGCCCGAGCGAAGCACCGAGACAATCGCGGGGATGCGCGGGTCGCGCGCGCCGGGCTTGATCGGCTTGTCGGTGGAGATCGGCTGCTGGTTCGATTGTGCTGCCAGCTTGGCATATTGGAGGAATGCCTTGCTCAGCGCGCGATATTCGTCGGTTTGCGGTGCAAGCGAATTCAGCCATTCGCCGACGTTTCCGTTCTGCATCGCCTGCTGCATCCCGGCGCGGACATCGGTCTTGGGCCGCGGGATCGTATAGACTTCGTGGAGTTTGGTGGGGTCGGTGTAGCCATTGGCCAGCGCCGAGGCATATTTGAGCCCTGCAGCGACGAGCGCCGGTCCGCTCTCTCCGCCTTTCAGGAAGAGGTCCGGCTTGAGGCCGTGGCTTGGCGCCTGCGCGATCGCTTCGCGCAATTCCTTCTCGGCCTTCTCGTCGAGCGTAATGCCCGATGTGTCGGCCGACGCGTTCGTTGCTGCCTGGTTGGAGGAATCCTGACCCTGCGAACAGGCGGGCAGGACGGCGATGCACAGGGCAAGGCCGATGGCCGTGCCGGTCCAGTTACTATTTCTCACAAGCGCCTGAACGCCGCTCGACGCGAAAGGGATGCAAGGTTGCTGCGGGAGCTCAGTCTTCCTGCATATTGGGGTCGCGCAGGCCCTCGCCGATCGTGCCGCGGGCGCGGTCGGCTTCGCTGCTGGTCACGGGATAGGCGCAATAATCGGCCGCGTAGAAGGCGCTCGGCCGGTGGTTCCCGGAAACGCCGATGCCTCCGAACGGCGCATTCGAAGGCGCGCCGTTGGTCGGCTTGTTCCAGTTGATGACGCCCGCCCGCACGTTCGCCCAGAATTTGTCGTACATCTCCGGGCTGCCCCCGACGAGGCTGGCGGCGAGCCCGAAGCGCGTGTTGTTCGCCTCGTCGATCGCCTCGTCGAAGTCCTTCACGCGGATCACCTGCAGAACCGGCCCGAAAATCTCCTCGTCGGGGCGGTCCTTGGCGTCGGTGACGTCGATCAGCGCGGGGGTCAGATACGGCCGTTCCTCGAACGAACGGTCCAGCCGCCGCAGCGGCTTGGCGCCTTTCATCATCAGGTTCAGCCACTGCTCCTGGACCTGGTCGGCGGCGGCATTGTCGATGACGGGACCCATGAAGGGCTGCGGATCGGCGAAGGGATGATCGACGATCATCCGGTCGATCAGCGTGCAGATTGCGTCGAGGAGCGGCCCCTGCTTGCCATCCTCGACGATCAACCGCCGCGCCGCGGTGCAGCGTTGTCCGGCGCTGAGATAGGCCGATTGGACAGCGATCGCCGCTGCAGCCTCGATGTCCTTGGCGTCCCAGACGACCAGCGGGTTATTGCCGCCGAGCTCGAGCGCGAGGATTTTCTGCGGCGTGTCCGCGAACTGCTTGTGGAGCGACATTCCGGCTCGCGCCGAACCGGTGAACAGAAGGCCGTCGATGCCCGGCTGCCCGGCCAGCGAGCGCCCTTCGTCGGGACCGCCGATGAGCAGCCGAACGGCGCCTTCCGGAATTCCCGCTTCGTGGAAGCAGCCGACAAGGAATTCGCCGGTTGCCGGAGTCTTTTCGGAGGGCTTGAAGACCACTGTGTTGCCGGCGATCAGCGCCGGGACGATGTGGCCGTTGGGCAGGTGCGCGGGGAAATTATACGGCCCGAGCACGGCAAGCACGCCGTGCGGCTTGTGGCGAACGGCAGTGCGGTTGCCGAGCGCGGCTTCCTTTTTCCGCTGCGGCGTTCGCTCGGCATAGGCGTCGACGGAGATCTGGACCTTGTTGACGACTGCCCCAACTTCGGTCCGCGCCTCCCAGAACGGCTTTCCCGTCTCGCGCGAGATGAGCTCGGCGAAGTCACTTTCCCTCGCCCGCACCACATTGGCGAAGCGACGGACGGCTTCGATACGGTAGGCGTGCGAATGCGCCGCCCACGCCGGCCACGCCGCGCGCGCCGCCGCCACTTCCGCCGCAGCGTCGCCCGTCTTGCCCGACCAGACTTCCTCGCCGGTCGCCGGATCCGTCGAGACGAGCGCCTGTGCGACGCCGGTGCGCTCGACTAGCGCCGAATCTTCAGACTGCCGGTGCATCCTGTTCCATTGCCTCGCCCATTTCGCGGATGGCTGTAAGCTTCTCCTCGAAGGGCCGCCAGTCGTCGCGCTCGGCAATCGCCGACCAGATCGCCTCGACCTCGTCGATGGGCATCGAGCATGGGCCTGCGCCCGACCAATAAGGGTGCGATTGCGGCCGCTCCCTGCCGTCCAGCAGCCGCGCAAGCTCGCGGAATTCTTCTCTCGGATAGAGTTCGGCGCCCGGGTCGCGCGCGCCGCGCCAGTCGAAGAAGATGCGGTCGATCGGCTGCGCGCGGGTCGCGAGGGCCTTGATCAGCGCCGCCGCGATTTCGCGATCATTGTCGCCGGGCGAAACCCCAAGGCGGCGGATCATCGCCTCGACCAGCGCCAGCTCGAAACGCTCGCTCCACCCGCTCAACAGGTCGGAGAGGAGCGGCGTTTCGGTCAGGAGCGACAGGCACCCGGCAAGTTGCGCCAGGTCCCAGTGGATCGCCTCCGGCTGGCGGCCGAAGGCGTAGAGGCCGTAATGATCGAAATAGGCGGCGGTAAAGTCGGGGTCCCACTCCTGCGTGAAGCGCCATGGGCCATAATCGAAGCTTTCGCCCGTCACGTTGATATTGTCGCTGTTGAGCACGCCGTGGACGAACCCCGCAGCGAGATAGGAAGCGGCGAGCCTGGCGGTCGCGGCGCTGACCAGATCGAACAAACGAAGCGCGCTTTCGGCGTCGTCGGCACCGACATTCTCGTCGAAGAGATTCTCCAGGCAATAGCGGACGAGCTTCCTGATATTCTCGGCCTGACCGAAGAAGGCGAGCCTCTGGAACGTGCCGATCCGGATGTGCCCGTGGCTGAGCCGGGTCAGCACCGAGGAGCGGGTCGGAGAGGGTTCGTCACCGCGCTCAAGCGCCTCGCCGGTCTCGAACAACGCGAAGCTCTTCGACGTGTTCACGCCGAGCGCCTCCAGCATCTCTGTAGCGAGCACCTCTCGAACGCCGCCCTTGAGCGTCAGCCTGCCGTCGGCGTGCCGGCTGTAGGGTGTTTGCCCCGACCCCTTGGTTCCGAGATCGAGCAAGCGTCCCCGATCGTCGCGCAGCTGCGCGAAAGTGAAGCCGCGGCCGTCGCCGATCTCGGGGTTGTAAGATCGGAACTGATGTCCGTGATAGCGAAGCGCCAGCGCCTCGTTGAGATTGTCCGGCAGGGGCTCGAACCGGCAGAAATGCGCGTCCCACTGCTCGCCGGTCAGCTCCAGGCCGACGCGTCCGGCCCATCGCTCATTGAGAAAGCGGGGCGTGCACTTCGGAAATGCTGCCGGCTCGACCGCATCGAAGAAATCCGGCCCGAGCTCGAGGATTGCGGGATCGGGGCGGTAATTCATCGTGCCAGAAGTGGCGTCGAGCGCAGCCGGTTCCAAGCCTCAGCCGACCAGCTTCTTCAGCTTGGCAAGCGCGTCCGAATCCGGCTCGTCGGGCGAGATCGTCGTCACGAACTTGCCGCCAGGGTCCATCAGAAGCACGATCGCGCTGTGCGCCATCTGCTCCCCCATGGGGGCGTTGGGCTGCGGCTGCGCGAAGATTCCATATTGCTTCTTGACTGCGTCGATCTGCGCCTGGCTGCCGGTGAGCCCGATGATCGGCGAATTGAACAAGGTGGCATATTGGCCGACGTCCTTCGGGCCGTCATGGGCCGGGTCGATGGTGATGAAGACAATGTTGAACTTGTCTTCGCCGCCCGCCTGCTGCCTCAGCTTGACCATGCGCGAGAGCGTGGTTGGACAAACGTCGCCGCAACGCGTGAAGCCGAAATAGAGTGCGTAAGGCTTTCCAAGCAGCTTCCCGCTCGAAAAGGCCTTCCCGCCGGCATCCACCAGCGTGAACGGGCCGCCGAAGGTCGATTGAGCAGATTCCGCCTGATCGCTCGCGGAAGGTCCGCTCCGAACGAACAGCAATGCGGCGGTTCCGGCGATTCCCAGCGCCACCAGCAGCCACAGCAGCAGGCGAACCGTGCGAAGGCTCGATCGCGGCGGCGATTTCTCTGTCACTTCTCAGCCCATCCTTTTTGGCACGACGCTTGCAGCATTGTCGGGGATGATTGTGCGAAACTCCAACTGGCCGTGCACTGAACGGCGCGCCACGGCCCGCGCCATTGTCCGATATCGGACAACAGCCGTTCACGACCGGACAGAAGGATATGGAGGCCCGAGCCGGAATCGAACCGGCGTGCAAGGATTTGCAGTCCTCTGCGTAACCACTCCGCCATCGGGCCGGGGAGAGCGGGGTCTTTGCCGCGAGGGTCACCATCCGGTCAAGCCCGCCGCCGCATCCGTCAGTCTTTCGATCAATGGCGGTTGGCGTCACCGGCAACCTGCTTATATGGACGCAGGCCTTGCATGCCTTGGGCTCGGCGCAGGCTTGAATTTCAGGTGTATTAGCGGCATATAACAGCAATGACGGTGCAAACCCCGATCCCCGATTTCACAGCCGCGCGCGCGGCGATGATCGACAGCCAGCTTCGGCCGGAAGGCGTTAGCGATCCCGCCGTGCTCGAAGCGATGAGCCGTGTCGCCCGCGAACGCTTCCTCCCGCCGCAGACCCGGCCGCTCGCCTATGTCGACCGTGCGGTGCTGATGGGCGACGGCCGATTCCTTCCTGCGCCTGCGGTGCTCGGGTCGCTTCTCACCCAAATGGTGCCGGACCGCGGGCAGCGCGCGCTCGTCGTTGGGGCAGGCACCGGATATTCGGCGGCTGTGCTGGAGGCGATGGGGCTGGCGGTGACAGCCCTCGAGAGTTCGGCCGGGCTTGTCGCCGCGGCGCGCGAAAACGGCATCGATGCTGTCGAAGGACCGCTCGAATCCGGCTGGGCCAAGGCTGGGCCCTACGACCAGATCCTGATCGACGGCGCAATCGAATATCTTCCCGACGCGATCGTCGCCCAGCTCGCCGATGGCGGACGTCTCGGCGCGGCGTTGATCGACCGCGGAATCACGCGGCTGATCATCGGCCGCAAGACCGCGGGCGCGTTCGGTTATCTGTCGCTGAGCGACGCGGGTGTTCCGGCGCTGCCCGGCTTCTCGCGCCCCACGTCATTTACTTTTTGAAGAGGTCTATTCGAGTGGTTCGCAAGCTCATCACCGGATCGCTGATCGCTGCCTTGATGGCCGGCACGGCGGGCGCCGACACGCTGCGCGATGCGCTCGTTTCGGCCTATCAAACCAATCCGACTCTCACCGCCCAGCGCGAGACACTGAAGGCGACCGACGCAAACGTGGCGATCGCCAAGGCGGCAGGGCGCCCGCAGATCAGCGGCACGCTCGGCCTCAACAAGGACCTCAGCAGGAGCGGTATCCTTGAAACCGAAGGGAGCGGTCCGACCGTATCGGCGGGACTGGACATCAGCTACCCTTTATTCAACGGCGGCAGCGTCCGTAACAACGTCCGCGCCGCCGAAACGAGGGTCGAAGCCGGGCGCGCGACCCTTCGCGCCGTTGAAGGCGACATCTTCACGAACGCGGTCACGGCCTACATGGACGTTATCCGCGACCGCGCGATCGTTGAGCTCAACCAGAACAATGTGAAGGTGCTCGATACGAACCTCGAAGCCACGCGCGACCGCTTCCAGATCGGCGACCTCACGCGCACCGACGTCGCCCAGTCCGAGGCACGCCTTCAACTGGGCCGCTCGCAGCTCGCTGAATCGCAGGGCCAGCTAACCGCCAGCGAAGCGACCTATCGGCAGGTGATCGGCCATGCGCCGGGAACGCTGGCGCCGCCACCGCCCTTGCCGCCGCTCCCGGCCACGCCCGATGAGGCGGTCCGGATCGCGCTCGCGAACAATCCGGACCTGTTTTCGATTTCGAGGCAGTCCATTGCCGCGGGCTACGACGTGCGTGTTGCGGAGGCTGGCCGCCTTCCGACGCTCTCGGCCGTCGGAAGCGGCACGTATATCAATGAAATCGGCGGGCATCTCGCGGGAGTTCCCAGCACTGGCGGCCAGACGACCGTCGGCCTGAGCGCGAACATCCCGATCTTCCAGGGCGGGCTTCCTGCGGCGCGCATCCGCCAGGCCCAGGCGCAGGAGGGCCAAGTGCTTGAGCAGGTCGTCGGCACCGAGCGCGCTGTTGTGCAGGCCGCCCGCGCGGCCTTCGCCATTTACGACGCCGCACAGCGCGCGATCCAGGCGGAAACCGTTGCCGTTCAGGCCAACGAGCTCGCCCTCGAAGGCAACCGCGCCGAGCAGAGCGTCGGCACCCGCACCATCATCGAAGTGCTGAACGCCGAGCAGGAGCTGCTCAATTCGCAGGTCGCGCTCGTGACCGCCAAGCGCGATGCCTATGTCGCCGGCTTTCAGCTGCTGAACGCGATGGGACAGGCTGAAGCGCAGGATCTCGGGCTCGACGGCGGGCCGCTCTACGATCCTCTCGGAAATTACCGGCGCGTCGGCCACAACTGGAACGATTGGGCGAGCGATCCGCGGCACCCCACCGTGGCCACGCGCACGGTCAGCCCCCAGGAGCTTCCGCCGAACCCGATCGTGACTCCGCAAATCGATTCCGCGCGGATAGACACCTCTCCGCCGGAGATGCCGAGCGTGACTCCGGCCCCTCCCGCAACGGAAACGACCCCAACTGCTCCGGCTCCCTCGTCGTCGCCTGAGCGCGGCCACTAGCGACTTAGCGGGTGACTTAGCGGCTGCATTGAAGCTATCAGCGCTCGATGCAGTCGTCAGGCCGCGAACCGTCGATGGAAGACATCCTCGCGTCGATCAAGAAAGTGATCGCCGAGGAGAAGGAGCTGCGCTCTTCCGTCGCGCCCATCGGCGCGATTGACGACGAGCCGCTTCCCGAAGACTCGAGCGACAGCGGGGATGATGACATCCTTGAGCTCAACGAGCCGCTGGCGCCGCCGATCGACCTCGGCCCGCCGCTGATCGACGACCAGGTCGCCGGTCAAAGCCGCCACGCGCTCGAGCAGCTTCAGACCGTGGCCGCGACGATCCCCGCCGCGCCGCAAGTCAATCCGCTCGAGGACATGGTGCGCGAGATGCTCCGGCCGATTCTCAAGCAATGGCTCGACGAGCATCTGCCCCAGATGGTCGACGAGCATGTGAAGCGCGAGATCACGCGAATCACCGGACGCCCGCTCTAATCCTTGCACGACGCTGCGGCTTTGCTACGCCTGCGTCATGATCAAGCCCGCACTCCTCCTCGCCGCCGCAGCCGCAGCGCTTGCGGCTTCCCCCGCAGTCGCGCGCCCCATGACCGCCGTCGACCTCCAGTCGATGCATCGCCTGGGAACCCCCGACGTTTCGCCGGATGGCCGCTATGCGGTGTTCACGGTGTCCACGACCGACTGGGCAAAGAACAAGCGGCTCAACACGCTCCAGATGCTCGACCTGACGAAAGCCGGCGCACAGCCGATGGCGGTCGCAGGAGCGGCAAAGGGCCACGACGCCGTCTTCGGCGCCGACGGCTCGCTTTGGTTCCTGATGCCGGTCGGGGATCAGGACCAGCTGTTCCGCATGGGCGTTGGCGGTAAGCCGGTCCAGGTCAGCAGCTTCAAGGGCGATATCGGCGGGTTCGAGGTCGCGCCGTCGGGCACCGAGGTGGTGGTCTTCGCCGATCGCGACCTGCGCTGCGGCGACCTCAACTGCGCCGGCTTGCCCGAGAAACCGAAGACCGGCTCGGGCCGCACCTACGATCAGCTTTTCATCCGCCACTGGGACACGTGGGCCGAGCCCGGCGTCCGTTCGCGGCTCTTCACCTTCGCGGTCGCGGGCGGGAAGCTCGTGGGCGCGGGAGTACCGATCGAGGGCAATCTCGTCGGCGACACGCCGTCCAAGCCGTTCGGCGGCGGGGAGGAGCTCGCCTTCTCCAATGACGGTCGCACCGTCTACTTCACGCTTCGTGAAGCGGGCCGGACCGAGGAGCTTTCGACCAACCTCGACATCTTCGCAGCGCCCGCCGACGGCAGCGCCCCTCCGGTCAACCTGACCGATGCGAACGACGCTACCGACACGACCCCGGCGATTTCGCCTGACGGGCGCACGCTCGCTTATGCCGCGATGGCGCGCCCGACCTACGAAGCCGATCGGCTGGTGCTGATGCTGCGCGATCTCGCGTCCGGGCAAGTGCGTCCGTTGACGCAGGGCTGGGACCGCTCGGTCGGCTCGATCGAGTGGGCGAAGGATGGCAGAAGCCTGCTGGTGACCGCCGAGGACACGCTCGAAGGCCCGATCTTCCGTGTCGACGTCGCCAGCGGCAAGGTCACGCGCCTGACCGGCGACGGCAATTACGGGAATGTCCACGCGCTCGCCGGCGGCGGGATTATCGCGACCATGAACAGCATCATGGCGCCCGACGATCTCTACCGGCTCGACGCGCAAGGTCATTCGGCGAAGCTCACCGACCTCAACCGCGACCTCCTCGCGCAGCTCGATCCGGTCACCTTTCAGAAGTTCAGCTTCGCCGGCGCGAACAACGACACGGTCTGGGGCTGGACCCTAAAGCCCGCGAATACGACCGCTCCGTTGCCCATCTCGTTCGTCGTGCACGGCGGACCGCAGGGCAGCTTCAACAATAGCTGGTCCTACCGCTGGAACCCGCGCCTATTCTCTGCCCCCGGCTACGCCGTGGTCAGCGTCGATTTCCACGGCAGCGAGGGTTACGGCCAAGGCTTCGTCGACGCGATCCACCAGAATTGGGGCGGCTGGCCACTCGAGGATCTCCAGAAGGGCCTCGCCTACGCTACGGCGCACGACCCGCAGCTGCAGGCCGACAATGCCTGTGCGCTCGGCGGCTCCTACGGCGGCTACATGATGAACTGGATCGAGGGGAACTGGCCGGACCGGTTCAAGTGCATCGTCCAGCATGATGGAGTCTTCGACGCCCGCGCCATGGCCTACGAGACCGAAGAGCTGTGGTTCGACGAATGGGAGCACGGGCAGCATACCTATTATGATGCGCCGCAGGAGTTCGAGAAGTGGAACCCGGTCAACTTCGTCAAGAACTGGAAGACCCCGCAGCTCGTCGTCACCAGTGAGAACGATTTCCGAATCCCCTACACGCAGGGCATCGCCGCCTTCACCGCGCTCCAGCGCCGCAACATCCCGTCGCGGCTGCTTGTCTTCCCGGACGAGAATCACTGGGTGCTGAAGCCGAAGAACTCGGTCCAGTGGTATCACGAGGTGTTCGACTGGGAACGCAAGTGGATGGGGCAGGGCGCCCCCGTGCCGGATACGATCCCGGGAACGGCGCCACAGGCAAGCCAGACGGAGCGGGGAGAGTAAACGTCGTCCCGGCCTTGAGCCGGGACCCGCCTGTCCTTCGCGGCTTGAGGGAGAAGGCGGCCCCGGATCAAGTCCAGGGGTGACGGTTGAGTCCGTTTCGACGCCCCGCTAACGCCCGCTCTCCATGAGCGAGCTTCCCAAGACCTTCGAACCCCGCGCGATCGAGGATCGCTGGTACGCGCATTGGGAGAGTGAAGGGCTCTTCCGCCCGGAGCGTCCGGACGCGCAGCCGTGGACCATCGTCATGCCGCCGCCGAACGTGACGGGCTCGCTCCATATCGGTCACGCACTCGACAATACGCTTCAGGACGTCCTGACGCGCCGCGAGCGCATGCTCGGCAAGGACGCGTTGTGGGTCGTTGGCACCGACCATGCGGGGATCGCGACCCAGATGGTGGTCGAGCGGACGATCGCGGGGCAGGGGCTCACGCGGCAAGGCCTCGGCCGCGAAGCTTTCCTCGAGATCGTCTGGGACTGGAAGAACACCTCGGGCGGGATGATCACGCGCCAGCTCCGCCGCCTCGGCGCGAGCTGCGACTGGGCTCATGAGCGCTTCACGATGGACGAGCGGTACCAGCGCGCGGTCACCCACACGTTCGTCGAGCTCTACAAGCGCGACCTCATCTACCGCGACAAGCGCCTCGTGAACTGGGATCCGCGCTTCCAGACCGCGATCAGCGACCTCGAGGTCGAGACCAGGGACGTCCAGGGCCGCTTCTGGACTTTGAGCTACCCGCTCGCCGACGGCAGCGGCGCGATCCAGGTGGCGACCACGCGGCCCGAGACGATGCTCGCCGACATGGCCGTCGCGGTGCATCCCGAGGACGAGCGTTACCGCGCGCTGATTGGGAAGCAGATCAAGCACCCGATCAGCGGGCGCCTGATCCCGATCATCGCCGACGAGCATGCCGATCCCGAGCTCGGCACCGGCGCCGTCAAGATCACGCCGGGCCACGACTTCAACGATTTCGAGATCGGCAAGCGCGCCGGGTTCAAGGCCGGCGACATGCTCAACATGTTCGATGCTCAGGCGTTCGTGGTTCAGACCGCGGACGGGCTTATTCCGCAGGAACTGCTCGGCCTCACGCGCGAGGACGCCCGCAAGGCCGTCGTCGCGAAGCTGGAGGACGAAGGCGCGCTGGTCCGCGTCGAAGATCGCGTGATTCCGACGCCGTTCGGCGACCGCTCCGGCGTGGTGATCGAACCGTGGCTCACCGACCAATGGTATGTTGACGCCGCCAAGCTCGCGATGCCGGCACTGCAGGCGGTCAAGAAGGGCGACATCAGGGTCGTCCCCGAGACCTGGAAGAAGACCTGGTACAATTGGCTCGAAAACATCCAGCCCTGGTGCGTTTCGCGCCAGCTCTGGTGGGGCCACCGCATTCCCGCCTGGTACGCCGAGGACGGCAACGTCTTCGTCGCGGAAACCGAGGAAGACGCCCGAAGCGAAGCGGGCAACCAGCCGCTCCGACAGGACGAGGACGTTCTCGACACGTGGTTCAGCTCAGCCCTCTGGCCGTTCGCCACGCTAGGCTGGCCCGAGGAGACCGAGGATCTCAAGCGTCATTACCCCAACGACGTCCTCATCTCCGGCTTCGACATCCTCTTCTTCTGGGACGCGCGGATGGCGATGCAAGGCATCGAGTTCATGGGCGAGGCCCCGTGGAAGACGCTCTACCTTCACGGCCTCGTCCGCGACGCTCAAGGGCAGAAGATGTCCAAGTCGAAGGGCAACACCGTCGACCCGCTCGGCCTTATCGACAAATACGGCGCCGATGCGCTGCGCTTCACGCTCGCGGCGATGGAAAGCCAGGGCCGCGACATCAAGCTCGATGAGAAACGCGTCGAGGGCTATCGCAACTTCGCGACCAAGCTGTGGAACGCCGCGCGCTTCCTGCAGATGAACGGCGTCGGGGCGTCGGACAGCATTGCCGCGCCGTCCGCCGAGCTTCCGGTCAACCGCTGGATCATCGGCGAGGTGGTCGAGACTCTCGCCAAGCTCGATCGCGCCTTCGACGAGCTGCGCTTCGACGAGATGGCCGACGCCATCTACCATTTCGTCTGGGGCACCTTCTGCGACTGGTATGTCGAGCTGATCAAAGGCGCCTTCGACGAAGAAACGAAGGCGGTCGCCGCCTGGGCCTTCGACCAGATCCTGGTCATGCTCCACCCGCTCATGCCCTTTATTACCGAAGAGCTTTGGAGCGCGAATGAGCGGCCCTACGAACTGATCGTCGCGAAATGGCCCGAGCCGCGGGCCAAGGTCGACCGCGAGGCGACGTCGGAGCTCGATTGGCTGGTGCGGCTGGTTAGCGAAGTGCGGTCTGCGCGGACCGAGCTCAACGTGCCGCCGTCGGCCAAGCTACATCTTTTCGCGGCCGACGCGTCGGAAACCACCGCCCAGCGGCTCGACCGCAACCATGCGATGCTATCGAGGCTTGCCCGGCTGGAATCGATCCAGCTCTCGGCCTTCGACGGGCAGGGGGCCGCGCAAGTCGTGGTGGATGAAGCGACGTTCGCCTTGCCGCTCGAAGGCGTGATCGACGTCGGCTCGGAGAAAACGCGTCTCGACAAGGCTGCAGCGGCTGCGGAGAAGGAACGCGACAGCCTCGCCCAGCGTCTTGCCAACCCGAGCTTCACGGAGCGCGCCAAGCCCGAAGCCGTCGACAAGGCGCGATCCGACCATGACGCGAAGTCGGCGGAAGCCGAACGGCTACGTGCTGCGTTGGAGAGGCTGGGATAACTGTGCCCCGGCGGAGGCCGGGGTCCAGGGCAGCGGGAACCGCTGCTTTGCAGCAGCCTGGGCCTCCGCCGGGGTACAATTAGGAGAACGGATTGGCAGACGCAGCACAGCGGAACCCGGAACGCGGCAACCTCACCGAAGGGCCTATCGGCTCGACCTTGCTCAAGTTCGCGCTGCCGACGCTCGCTTCGTCGATCATCCAGTCGCTGAACGGAACGGTGAACTCGATCTGGGTCGGCCGCTTCCTGGGCGAGAGCGCGCTGGCCGCGACCTCCAACGCCAACATGGTCATGTTCCTGCTGATCTCGTTCGTGTTCGGGTTCGGCATGGCATCGACGATCCTCGTCGGCCAGGCGTTCGGGCGAAAGGACGTGGAGCAGGCGCGGCGAGTGGTCGGCACCACCGCCGGCGGTTTTCTGCTCATCACCATCGCGGTCGCGACGGCGGGCTGGTTCCTCTGCCCGGCGATCCTGCGCCTGCTCGGGACCCCCGCGGCCGCGACGCCTCTCGCGCTCGCTTACTTGCGCGTGATCTTCCTTGCGATGCCGGCGCTGCTCCTTTTGACGATGCTGATGATGTCGCTTCGCGGGGCCGGCGACAGCCTGACGCCCTTGTGGTTCATGCTGGTCGCGGTCGTCCTCGACAGCGGCCTCAATCCGGTCTTCATCCGCGGCCTCGGCCCTGCGCCGCGGCTGGGCATTGCGGGATCGGCGACGGCGACTCTCATCGCCAATTACACGGCGCTGCTGGCGCTCCTCGCCTACATCTATCTTCGCGACCTTCCGCTGCGCCTCAAGGGCCGCGAGCTGAGCTTTTTGATCCCCAATCCGGCGATCATCAGGACGATCGTCGTCAAGGGCCTCCCGATGGGCATCCAGATGATCGTCATCTCGATCTCCGCGCTGGCCCTGATCGGCCTGGTGAACGCGCATGGCGTCGACACTGCTGCCGCGTTCGGAGTCGCGATGCAGCTGTGGACCTATGTGCAGATGCCCGCGATGGCGCTCGGCGCGGCGGTCAGCGCAATGGTCGCCCAGAATATCGGCGCCGGGCTGTGGGACAGGGTCGGCTCCGTCACCCGCTCGGGCATCATCTACTCGGTCCTCATCACTGCCGCCCTCGTCGTTCTGCTGACGATCGCCGACCGTTCGGTGATGGCCCTGTTCATGGGCGGCGGCAGCCCGGCAATTCCGATCGCCCGGCATATCCATCTCATCGCGACGTGGAACTTCATCCTGTTCGGGATCACGATGGTCCTGTTCGCCACGGTCCGTGCCAACGGCGCGGTGTGGGCGCCGCTCATCATCCTGACGGTCGGCCTGCTGCCTGTGCGGTTCGGATTCATCTTCGCGGCCGACCATTGGCTGAAAGCCGACGCGATCTGGTGGAGCTTTCCGGTCAGCTCGTTCGCCAACGTCGCCCTGGCGGTCGGCTATTACCTCCAGGGCGGGTGGAAGAAGGCGCGGATGACGCTGGGTGAGCCGTGCCCGGACGAGGAGGAGACGACCGAGGAAGCGCTCGCCACGCGAGAAGCGGGCGGCGCACTCAACCCGGCGGGGTGACGTCTAAACTTGTCATCCCCGCGAGATCGGGGGACCCGGCAAAAGAAACTAGGTTCCCGCTTTTGCGGGAATGACGATATGGGGCAGCCAATGACTACGGCTTCCTTCCCCGCTCTCCGCCTGCGTCGCGGACGCTCCAGCCCGTGGATGCGCTCGATGCTCGCCGAGAACCGGCTTCACCCGTCCGATTTCATCTGGCCGCTCTTCATCTGCGATGGCCGCGATTGCGAAGAGCCGATCGGCGCGCTTCCGGGCGTCAGCCGTTGGAGCGTCGACCGCATCGCCGCCAAGGCGCGCGAGGCGGCGGACCTCGGCATCCCCTGCATCGCGCTCTTCCCCAACACACCGGAGGAGCTTCGCACCGAGCGCGCCGAGGAAGCGCTCAACAGCGACAATCTCATCTGCCGCGCGATCAAGGCCATCAAGGATTCGGTGCCAGAGATCGGCGTGCTCACCGACGTCGCGCTCGACCCCTATACGGCGCACGGCCACGACGGCCTTGTCGACGTGGCGGGCAACGTCATCAACGACGATACCGTCGACATCCTCGTCCGGCAGGCGCTGGTCCAGGCCGAGGCGGGCGCCGATATCGTCGCTCCCTCCGACATGATGGACGGCCGCGTCGGAGCGATCCGCTCCGCGCTCGAAGACGCGGGGCACCAGAATGTCGCGATCATGGCCTATGCCGCCAAATATGCGTCCGCCTTCTACGGCCCCTTCCGTGAGGCGGTGGGTTCGCTCGGCCGCCTCAAGGGCGACAAGCGCGGCTATCAGATGGACCCGGCCAACATCGAGGAGGCGCTGCGCGAGGTCGAGCTCGACCTCGCCGAGGGCGCGGACTTCGTGATGGTGAAGCCGGGCCTCCCGTACCTCGACGTCGTCGCTCGGGTGAAGGACGCCTTCGGGGTCCCGACCTTTGTTTACCAGGTGAGCGGCGAGTATGCGATGATCGAGCATGCCGCCGCGGCTGGTGCGGGCGACCGCGATGCGCTGATCCTGGAGACGCTTCTCGCGTTCAAGCGCGCCGGAGCCGCCGGCATCCTCACCTATCACGCCGTCGACGCCGCCCGTTTGATCCATGGCTGAGATCGCTGCCGAGACTGAGCGGCTGATCCTTCGCGACTGGACGGACGAGGACGAGGTCCGCTTCTATCAGGTCATGAACACGCCGGCGGTCATGCGCCATCTTGGCGGGCCGCAGTCGCGCGAGGATTGGCGCTCGGGGTTCGAGCGCATCCGCGGCTTCACGAACGATTGGGGCCACACCTTCTGGATCGTCGAGGAAAAGGCGACCGGCGAGCTGCTCGGCTTTTGCGGATTGAAGCGGGTGAACGCGCCGGGCGCCGGCGACCTTACCGGCACTCCGGAGATCGGCTGGCGCCTGCGCGAGAGCGCGTGGGGGAGGGGCGTTGCCAAGGAGGCTGCGATCGCCAGCCTCGATCTCGCGTTCGGCCGTTTCGGCTACGGCCACGTGATTGCAATGACGATCCCGCCGAACGATTCGAGCGCGGGCTTGATGAAGCGCCTTGGAATGACTCGGCGCGAGGATCTCGACTTCATCGACCAGCGGTTCGGTCCAGAGGTCAATCCGCAGATCGTGTTCCGGGTCGACGCCGCCGATTGGCCCGCCGCCCGCGCCGCAGCGCTAAGCTAGCTGCCGAGGATGCGCTGGACTGCCTTGAGGCGGTCGGTTTGCGCCCGCGCGATCGCCGAAACCTGGGCTGCGGCACCGTCGATCGCCTTGAGGTCGTTGGGCGCAAGCCCGCCCTGTGCCTGCAGCTTGCTCGCGCCCAGCGCATCGATATCCGACTGGGCAAGCGCCGTTGGCGTGCGCGCGGCGATGGCCCCGGACAAGGCCTCCTGGGCGGCGATCCAGCCCTCGCTCTGCGGCGCGCCGGCGGAAGAGGCGAGATGCTCCGCCTGAGCCATTGCCGGCTCGAAAGCAGCCTCGCCGCTGCGCGCCTGCTCGACCAGCGCCGCAAGCTGCGCAGCGAGCGTCGCGCTTACCGGCCGGTCGTTCATCGGCTTGACCGGCTGAAGCCGCGGATCGATCGCCTCCGAGGCCCGTGGCTGAAGCGAAGGATAGGGGCCAACCGGCCGCGTCGAGCAGGCCGCCAGGGCAAGAATTGTCAGGAGCACCAGCCGTCGCATCGCTTTCGGCTCTAAAAGGAAAATGGCGCGCCCGAAAGGATTCGAACCTCTGACCCCCAGATTCGTAGTCTGGTGCTCTATCCAGCTGAGCTACGGGCGCGCGGTGCCGGGAAACGGCAGGGGCGCGACATAGGGGCAGGAATTGGCCGGCGCAACCCTTTGGAGGAGCGACGCTCCTGCCCGCCCGGCCCCTGCCGCGCAATGCTCCACGGGACGAACTTTCGGTAACTGCCGTAGGGCCGCGGTGCGCTCTATCATCGCCGGGCCGACGGGGGCTGACGGCCGCGCCGGTAATGGGGCTCGTCCTCTCTGGCGCGAGGGCGGGCCCTTTCGCGTCCCGGGACTTCAGCTCAAAAGCGCCAAGCCGATGACGGCGCCGAGGATGAGCAATCCGACGACCGCCGCGGCCATTGTCAGCCGCGTGCGCTCGCGGCTGCGCTCGAACCGCTCCTTCTCGGAACGGCGGCGACTTTTCTGGACAAAGAACTCTTCCCAATCCTCCACGCTTTGTGTGGATTGGATGAATTGGCGATGGAAGCAAGATTAACTTGCTACGGCGCTCTGGCTGCAGGTGGGGGTGCACTCATTCAGCCGCTGCGCGAAGTCCTCGGCAAGCTTGGCGTGCCACACGCGTGCTGTCTCGGTCATTGCCCGCTGCGCAGCCATTCGTTCCTCGACTGCCCGGCGCCGATAGTAACGCTCGTTCGACTCCACTGGTCCCCCCTCCGCTAGAGAACCTACGGACCATCCACCCAAAATGCCTAAGGGAAGGTAAATTCCCACAGCCCAAGGGGCTGCCCCCGTAACGAATCACGTTCATAGCGGTCGATGTCCCATCCTGAAACATCAGTAATGCTCCGCAATGACACGATTGGACGAGAAGCAGATCATCCTTGAAACCTAACGACTCGACGCTCGTTGAGCCGTGAAATGGTTTCGAAGGAAAGCACCATGCTGAGTTCGATCGAATCGCGTCGCAACTTCTTCAATCCGAGCGCCCGCGGATATCATGCCGTCTATCACGACGGAGAGGTCAACCACTGTCCGGGCTGCGGCCGGACCCACTGGCTCATCGGCCGCATGTCGGCCGAATGCGCTTTCTGCTCGACCGCGCTTCCGCTCAAGGAAGCGGCGACTCATGGACCGGCGTCCGCGCCCGTGTTCTGGAGCGGCAAGCGGCCGAGCTACGCCGAGCTCAGCGCCGCGTAAGCACCGTAAATATCGGCATTTCCTCGTGAGCGCCGCCATTGTATGGTGGCGCTCATGCTTAAGGGGGCCGTTCTCCTGCTCGCGTTGCTTGCGCCCGGTTCGGCATCTGCAGGCGCTGCGAACTTCACCCTGGTCAACGGCACCGCGGGTGCGCTCGCCAACCTGTCGATCCGGCGGGCGGGAACGCAGGACTGGAAGCCGCTCGGCAGCGCGCCCGCGGCCGGCGCCCGTGCTCCGGTCAGCTTCAAGGATCCGGATTGCGCGTTCGACATCCGCGCCGACGTCGCGGGAAAGGGCCCGGTCACCTGGGCCGGGGTCAATCTCTGCGAAGTGAAGTCCGTGAAGCTGAATCAGGATCCATCGGCAGGCGCGTGGGTCGATTACGACCAGTGACGGCGCCGCGCCGGGTCGGCGCGCGGTAAGGACCCGACACGATCGCCGGCTGTGCCGGCTTCACCGAATCGAGCAGCTTCGCCCCGGCAATGAACACGACTCCGGTGCAAGCCAGCGCAAGAAGCCACCCGCCCCAGCCAGGATAGACGTCGAGATAGAGCCGCCCGCGCTCGACCGCGCCGAGCGCGATCGCATAGATCACCAGCCACGCCTCCAGGCGCGTCTTGATGGTGAACAGCCGGCCGATTTTCCTGAACATCGCCATTCTTAACGCATGAACGCCTCAACGGCAGTTTTGCGCCGTTCAGTTCCTAAAGAACAGGGTTAAAGTCGCGGTAAGACTTGCCGGGCGTCCCAGATCGGGAATCGCTCAGGCCAGCTCGGAAAGACCGATCGCGTCGAGCAGTGCGCCGCGGGCGCGCTGGACGTCGGCGATCAGCGCTTCGTTCTGCAGCTCGTCGTGGGCGATCTGTTCGGGCCACGTCGCCCCGATGACGTCGGCGATGCGGTCGAGCCTGGCCTCATCCACCATGAAGCGCGGATCCACCTGAGACGGATCGGCGACGACGCGAAGCCTCAGGCAGGCTGGACCGCCGCCGTTGGCCATCGATTGGCGCACGTCGACGACCTCGACCCGGCGGATCGGGCCGTTGCCGGCGACGTGGCGCTCGATCCAGCGCCACACCGTCTCCGTTTCCCGCGCTTCCATCGGCAGGACCAAGGTCATCTCTCCGTCGGGCGGAGTCACCAGCTGCGCGTTGAAGAGATAGGACCTTACGGCATCCTGCAGCGGCACTTCGCTGGCTGGAACCTCGACATATTCGAACCCGTCGACGGCTGCGGCGCATGCATCGAGCAGCGGCTGCTTGTCCTCGAACGCCTGTTCGTGCGCGAGCAGGACGCGCTCGTTGGCGACCGCAACCACGTCGTTGTGGAAGGCCCCGGCGGCGATCGCCTCGCGCGATTGCTGGACGAAGATCGTTCGCTCCGGATCAAGCGCGTGGAGCCGCGCAATGGCCTTCGAGGCTTCGAGGTTCTGGCGTGCGGGGAAGGCGCCGCCGGACACGCCATAGACGAACAGCTCTACTCCCGGCTCCCCATGGGCGGACGTCAGCCGCATGTGGTTGGCGGCGCCCTCGTCGCCGAACGCGGCGGGAATCGGATCGTGAACCGCAAATGCGTTGCCGGCAAAAGCGACGCGCAGCTGTGCAAGGGTAGTCGGCCACTCGTGGCTCCGGTGCGGCATGGTGCGCAGATTCGCGACCGTGAGGTGGCATTTGCCGTCGCCGCAGTCGGACGCGGGCGAGACGGTCGCCGCATTGGCCGCCCACATGGCGGAGGCGGACATGGCATTTGTGGCGAGAGCCGGTTCGGCCTCCTCGATGGTCGTGCCGAGCTCCGTCAGCCAGCGGCGGTGCGGCCGCGGGTGCGGAAGGAAGATGCCCTGAGCGAGTCCCAGCGCGAGGTTCGTGCGCATCTTGTCGATGCCCTGGAGCGCGGCTGCGCGCGGTTGCGACACCTGTCCTGCATGGCCCATCGACGCGACATTGCCGAAGCTGAGGCCTGCATAATTGTGGCTGGGCCCGACGATCCCGTCGAAGTTGATTTCCCTCACGGTCAACGGGCCACCACCAGGATTTCGTCGCCTATGTCGATTTCGAGCAATTCCGCCGCCTGCGCATCGATTTGCACCCCCTGGCGCGGAAGCTTCTTCACGCAGGCGTAGCAACAGCGGAAATCCTGTAGCTTCCCCGTCGCGGCGAGCACTTTGGTCGACCCGCCGTCGGCGATGTCGGCGACCTTCGCGCCAGTTGCTTCGCGAATGCTGCGGATGTTGTCCGTCCGCGACGTGACGGTCGGGCCGCCATCGAAGATGTCGACATACGAGTCCCAGACGAAGCCCTCGTTTTCGAGCATCTTCAGCGCCGCGCGGCCCGTCGGATGAGGCTGTCCCATCACCGCGCGCGCGCTTTCCGGCAGCATCGAGACGTAGATCGGGCTCTTGGGAAACAGGTCGGCGATGAATTGTGTGCCGTGAATGGCGTTGAACTCGTCTGCCTGCGGGAAAGTCATGTCGAAGAAGCGGCCGCCGATCGCGTCCCAGAAAGGCGAATGCCCGCCTTCGTCCATCACTCCGCGAAGCTCGGCGAGCACGGTCTCGCCAAACCGCTCGCGATGTGCCTTGATGAACAGGTAGCGCGAACGCGCAAGCAGCATGCCGAACCCGCCGGCCCGTTCGTGCGGGTGGAGGAAAAGGCCGCCCACTTCGCTCGCTCCTTCGAGATCTGTGGTCAGGTTGAGAAACTGGTTGCGGAATGTCTTTCCGAGCTCGGCGCTCTTCTGGGTCAAGGTCGAGATCAAATAGCTGTAGAAGGGGTGGCGCGTCCCGACCGCTCCGAACACCTGGCATGTGCCGCGGATCTGCCGTGTCGCGACATTTTCCAGCATGAAGACATAGAGGTCGTCGCCCGGCGTATCGCCCTCGCGGCCGAACCCGGCGGCGCTCTGTTCGAGCTTGGATTCCAGGGTCGCCTTTTCCGCCGGCAGGTTGGTGAATCCCCCGCCGGTCAGCTTCGCGAGATTGTAGAAGGCGCGAAGGTCGCTCGTCCGCGCCGCACGGATCCGGAAGCTCATGCCGCTTGCCCGATGAGCCGCAAGATCGTCAGGGCCGACAGTGAAGCACGCTCGGCAAGGCTTTCGGCGATCAGAAATTCCTCCATGCTGTGGATCTTGCCGCCGCGAACGCCCATCGTGTCGACGACCGGTACCCCGCAGGCGGCGATGTTGTTGCCGTCGCACACGCCGCCCGACGGTTGCCATCCGATCTGTTGTCCAAGGTCCGCGCCCGCCTGCTTGACCAGCTCGAACAGGGCCTCGGCATCCGGTGTCAGTGGCTTGGGAGGCCGCCCGAACCCGCCGTTCAGCTCTATCCGGACGTCACGCTCCGCCGTGACCGCTGCGACCGCGTCGTCGATCTCGCGCCGCGCGATCGCTTCGATCTGCGGCGTTCGGGGCCGAAGGTTTACCCGGAGGATCGCGAGGTCCGGGACGACATTGCTCGGGCTCCCGCCTTCGATCCGCGACGGATTCACCGTCAAGCCATCTCGCTTCAGCCGGTCGAGCCTCAGCGCGAGGTCGGCAGCGGCGAGCAGCGCGTTCCGCCCATCCTCCGGGTTGCGTCCGGCATGGGCTGACCGCCCGCGAACGACGATCGCGAAATTGCCGCTTCCCGGCCTCGCGCCGGCGAGCGTCCCGTCGGGTAAAGCGGCCGGCTCGTAGGTCAGCGCCGCGCGCTTGCCCTTGGCCGCCCGAGCAAGCAGCGACGCCGAGGAGAGCGAACCGACTTCCTCATCGCTGTTGATCACCACCTCATAACCGACGCGATCGGCGCCAGGGCTTCGCTCGACCGCCTTCAATGCTGAGAGCATTACCGCGAGTCCGCCCTTCATGTCGGCGACTCCGGGCCCGTTCAAAACGCCGTGCTCGATCCAGCGCGTATCCTGGAAGGCATGATCGGCGGCGAAGACCGTGTCCATATGCCCGGTAAAGAGCAGCTGGAGAGGGGCGGTCGGCCGCACCGTCAGGTGAAGGTGCCGGCCGTGCTTGAGCTTGATCGTCCTTCCGTCGGTCTCTACCGCGTCCACCGGCTCGGCACTTTCGAGCCGCAACACGCCCGGAAGCGCGGCGAAGGCGTCGGCGAGCAACTCCGCCATGCGTTCCAGCCCGGCAAGGTTGCGCGATCCGCTGTTGACCGCCGCCCATGCGAGCACCTGGTCGAGCATCGGCTCGGCCGACGCGCGTTCGACGGCCTCGCGTTCGTTTGACGACAATCCCCGCATGCCCGGCTCCTAGCCAAGCCGCTTGCCGAACGCCACACCAACGGCCGTTAGGATCTACACGCCGCTATCGCGAAGGAATTGCGCGCGTTCGCCATCGTCGGAGATCATTCCGGCGAGCCGTTCGCGCAGCTGCTGGAGCGAGGTCGAGCCACGGCTCTCGCGCTTGACGACCATCGGCGCGATCGGGCCCATATATTTGGTGAGCTGTCGGGCGAGGGCGTCGAGCTTCTCCGCCGGCAGTGCCGTGGACTGCGTTTCGACACGTGTCGGTTCCGGCGCCGGGGAAGCTTCGCGCGGCTGATCGTCCGACTGCAGTTCGTCGAGGCATTTTTCCAGCGCTCGTTCGTAATCGTCGACCGCGTTGACCAGCTGCATCCGGGTGAGGCGTAGCGGTAAGGAGCACCGCTCGATCATGACCGGGAGCACGCTTTTGCCATTGTCGATCGCGAAGCTGATCTCGTCGGCGACATTGTCGGAAGCGACCGACCTCGGCGAAAGGATGACAACCAATCCCCGGCAGTTTGTGACGGCGCGCTCGATCGCGCGATCCCAATGCTCGCTCGGGCGGATGTCGAACTGGTCGACCCACATCGCCACGCCGCGCTCCCGCAGGTCCTTCGCGAACCGAAGCGCGAATTCTTCGTCATCCCGCGAATAGCTCAGGAAGTAATTGTTGCGCGCCTCCTCCGTGCTCACTTGCTCAGCCCTCCCCGAGCATTCGAAGCGCCTCGGCCAGGCTGCGGTGCATCCGGTTGAATGACGCGGACAGCCGGCCGATCTGGTCGGGCTTCCCGTAGCGATATTCGGGCGTGTTCACCTCGCCCAGGCTGATCGCTTCGGCGGTCTTCGCGATGCGTTCGATCGGCCGCACCACGACATAGTTGAGCAGGATGTTCACCGATACGAACAGCAGCGCCATGAAGGCGAGGAAAGGGATGACGAACAGGCTTCGGATGTGGCTTGCGCGAACCGCCGATGCCGCCATCGGCACCGACACGATCTGAGCACCGATGATCTCGCCCGGTTTCCATCCGAAGCCATTGTCGCTTCCGTAAAGCGCGATCATCGAGGCCGGCGCGGTCGCTGCGGTCGCGTGACATTCCATGCACGCCGGCTTGTTGACTAGCGGCCGCGCAAGCTCGAGCATCGGCCCCGTGGCGGTGGCTCGGACGAGCGAAACCTCATCCTTTTCGGGATGCGAGCGGAAGTCGTTGATGATGTCCGCTTCCCAATCGGTCGCACGGTCTTGCGGATTGGTCGGATTGAGTGCCGCTTCGCGATACATGTAATCGGGGAACTTCGCGTGGATGACGTCGAAGTTCCGCTTCGCGGCATAGGCCGAGACCGATTGCGGATAGAATTTCTGCGCGATTGCGGGCTTCAGGATCGGCGCGATCTGCTCGGAGGTATATTTGCGGGCGCCGGCCGCGCTTTCCATCATGATTCGGGAGCTTTGAAGCACTTCCTCGCGGGCTACCGCGTCGACCAGAGGCGTTGCCGCCAATGAGAAAAGCCCGACACCGATGAGTGAAACGGCAAGCAGCAGCAGGTTGAATTTGGTCCTCAGTCCCACGCGCACTTCCCCCCGGTCTCGCCATACGACGCTGCCCGCATCCTGAAGCAATGAAGCCGCTCAAGGCAAATGAATGAGTCCGGTTGGACTATTCGGCCGCTTTGCTCATCCCCAGCCGCTGCTTCGCCGAGGCGAGCATCCCCTTGAATCGCGGGTCATCGCGCACCGCGGCAAGATCTGGATCAGCCTCTGCATGCCAAATCCAGGTTGCGCTCGTCACCCTGTGGAAAAACGGATCGAGCATATCGAGTGTCTCGTCGGGGTTATTGAACCGGCACGCAACAACGCAGGCAGCATTGTACCGCATGACCAGGTTTTCGGGATCGAGGAGGAGCGCGCGCCGCATCCATTCGCGGGATCGATCCTTGTCTCCGAGGGTCGCAAGCGCATAGGCGCCGGCGGATAGGGCGGTACCATTGGTCGGATCTATATCCACGGCCCGCTGCACACGTTCGCGCACGATCGTTGCCCATCTTTTCATCTGGGCTTCGTCGCCGATGCCTTCGTAACATGTGGTGAGCATGTTCGGGTTGTGCCAATCGGTATCGTTGAGGGACGCCGCCTTTTCGAAATAGGGGATGGCTTCGCGGACATTGCCGTGGCGAAACAGCATCCGGGCTACTTCGCGATTGACCTCCCACGATTCCGGATCGATCTCGAGAGCCGTCCGAACTTGCTTCTCCGCCTCTTCGGTACGGCCTTCCTCCTCGAGGTATCGGGCTTTGACGCAATGAGCCTCGGGAAGCGCGGGATTGAGTTCGATTGCCCGTTCCGCTGACGGGAGTGCGTTGTCGTCCTTGCCGAAGGTGAATCTGACCTCCGCCTGAGCGAGCGCCATCAGCGCCCACGCCTGTGCGTAATCAGGATCCAGATGGGTCGCCTGCTTGCAAAGACGAACGATCGTCTCGTCCCGGCGGGAATCGCCGAAGTTGCCGCTGATCCATTGCTGACGGGCCATCAGGTAAAGGTCGTAGGCCTCGACGTTCGATGTGCCGCGACTTTCGATCGCCTTCTTTTCGGCCGGCAGCAGCTTCACCTTGAGCGCATCGACGATCGCCTTTGAGATCTCGTCCTGGATCTCGAAGATGTCGATGAGATCACGATCGTAGCGGTCGGCCCAAAGGTGCTTGCCGGTCGCGCCGTCGATCAGCTGCGCGTTGATTCGGACCCGACTGCCCGCCTTGCGCACGCTGCCTTCGAGGACATGGCTGACGCTGAGCTGTTTCGCGACCTCCTGCACGTCGGGGTTCTGCCCCTTGAAGCTGAACGCGGTATTTCGAGCGACGACCTCCAGCGCCGAGATCTTCGACAAGTCCGTCGTGATGTCCTCGCTGATCCCGTCGCTGAAATATTCCTGCTCGGATTCGCCGCTCATGTTCACGAAGGGAAGGACGCAGACCGACGCACGCACCTTCGGTGGCGACGAGGAAGCGGCCGGTTCGCGCGGCCTACTTTCTTCCGCCGTTCCCCTGACCAGCGCGGCGACGCTGTCCTCCAGCTTGCGCCAGCCCGGCGCGCTCGTATCCCCGCTCCAGCCGCTAAGATCAGCGCACTGGATCTGATTGAACGGCATCGGCGGCAGAGCGCTGTCCAGCCTCGCCTGGACCAGCGTTCCGGCCTCGCGAGCGCTGTCGGCCTCCGCGCGCACCCAGTGCGACTTCCCCGAATCCGCCGACCACAGGACAACCACGGCCTTCGCCGACTTCAGCCGCTCCTCGATGACGTCCGAATAAGCGCGGTGCGCGGGCAGCTCGTCGTCGCGCCAGACGCTGAAGCCCTTCTCGCGAAGCGCCTCCGCAATGCTGTGCGCCTGCGCCTCGCTGGGGCGGGCGTAGGAGATGAAGACGTCGCGCGTGTCAGGCATCGGCAGCGGCTTCCGAAATCCCCAGCCGTTGCTTGGCCGAAGCGAGCATTTGCTTGAACCGGACATTATCGCGGATCGGATCGAGGTCCGGGTCGGCCTCCAGGTGACGAATGAACGTGCTGCTGGTGATTCGTTCGAAATATGGGCCCAGCATTTCGAGGGCAGCGTCAGGATCGTCGAGGTCCTGCACCAGCGCGCAAGCGAGATTATAGCGCATCGACAGGTTGTTGGGATCGAACGCCAGGGCGCGCTGCATCCACTCGCGGGCTCTGTGCTTGTCCCCGAGCATGGCAAGCGCGTTGGCTCCCGCCGCTAGAGCGTGGCTATTGGTTGGGTCCTTGCCGATTGCGCGTTCCGTGCGCTCCAGTGCAGTCTTGGCGCGTGCGAGCGCGGTCGTCCTGTCGCCGATGCTTCGATAGCAGCCCACGACCATCATTGGATTATGCCAGTCGCTGTCGACCAGCGCGCCGGCCTTTTCAAAATAGGGGATCGCGTCCTTCACGTGGCCGTGCCTGAACAGCATTCGGGCCGCCTCACGGTTCGCTTCCCAGGAATCCGGATTGAGCTTCAGCGCCGTTCTGATCTGCTGCTCCGCTTCCTCGGCGCGGCCCTCGTCCTCAAGATAGCGCGCCTTGACGCAATGTGCCTCGGCAAGGTTGGAATCGAGCGCTAACGCCCGTTCTGCGGCGGGCAGCGGATCTTCGTCCCGCGCGTGCCAGAAGCGCAATTCGGCCTGGGCCAGGGCCATCAAGGCCCACGCTTGCGCATAGTCAGGATCGAGGGTCGTCGCCTGCTGGCACAGCCGAACGATTCCTTCGTCGCGCCGCGGCTCACCGAAGCTCCCGCTGATCCATTGCTGTCTCGCCATCAGATAGACGTTGTAGGCGTCTACGTTGGATGTCCCGCGGCTTTCGATCGCCTTCTTCTCCGCGGGCAGCAGCTTCACCTTGAGGGCTTCAACGATGGCTTTCGAGATCTCGTCCTGGATCTCGAAAATATCCGTGAGGTCCCGATCGAAGCGCGCCGCCCAGACATGATCGCCCTTTGCGCCGTCGATGAGCTGCGCGGTGATGCGGACACGATTTCCTGCCTTGCGGACGCTGCCTTCGAGGACATGAGTGACGCCGAGCTTTTGCGCGACTTCCTTTACGTCGAGAGACTCGCCCTTGAACGTGAATGAGGTGTTCCGCGCGACGACGGAAAGCGCGGACACGTTCGACAGGTCGGTAATGATGTCCTCGCTGATGCCGTCGCTGAAATATTCCTGCTCCGCCTCGCCGCTCATGTTCGCGAACGGAAGGACGCAGATCGACAGTGTTTCCGCCGCGCCTTGCGAAGTCGCTGCAGCGTTCTTCTCGGCTTCGTCGTCTTCCGTTCTGACCAGCGCGCCTACGCTGCTTTGCAGCTTCTGCCATCCCAATGAGCTCGTATCCCCGTTCCAGCCCTTAAGGTCGGCACACTGGATCTGGTTGAACGGCATGGGTGGAATTGTGCCGTCGAGCATCGCCTGGGCGAGCGTGCCGCCTTCCAGCGCCGTATTGGCTTCCGCTCGCACCCAATGCGATTTCGCGGATTCGGCGCTCCACAGCACGACCACCGCCTTGGCCGACTTGAGCCGCTCTTCGATGACGTCCGAATATGAGCGGTGGGCAGGCAACTCGTCGTCACGCCAGACGCTGAATCCTTCCTGCCGTAGCGACTGCGCGATCCGGTGCGCATCTTCCTCGCTCGAACGAGCGTAGGAGATGAAGACGTCGCGCGTGTCGGCCATGGCTACTGCTGCTGCGCCACGGGCTGAGCGTTAGGCGCGGGCGCTTCAGCCATCCCGAGGCGCTGCTTCGTCGAGACAAGCATCGCCTGAAAGCGCGGATCGTCGCGGATTGCATCCAGGTCCGGATCTGCGTCTACATGCCGCACCCAGACCGTGCTGTTTATCCGCTCAAAGAATGGCTCGAGCGTCTCGATTGCTTCTTCCTCGTCGCCGAAGTCGACGACAAGCGTGCAAGCGATATTGTACCGCATGTTCAAATTGTCGGGATCGAGCAGGAGTGCGCGGCGAATCCATTCGCGAGCCCTGTCCTCCTCGCCGAGTCTGATCAGCGCACCCGAACCGGCAGCGAGTGCGGAAACGTTGGTTGGATCGTGGGCAACGATTTTCTCGGTCCGCTCCAACGTCACCTTGGCGGCCTTGAGGAGTTCGTCCTTGTCGCCCAACGCCTGATAGCAGGTCATCAGCATCATTGGGCTTCGCCAGTCATTATCCATGAGCGATGCCGCCTTTTCGAAATAGGGGATGCACTCGCGCGTGCGCCCATGCCGGAAAAGGAGCCGTGATGCTTCGTGGTTCACCTCCCAGGAATCCGGATCGAGCTCCAGCGCTTTGGCCATGAGTTCTTCGGCCTCCTCGTTACGGCCTTCGCCGTCGAGGTAATTGGACTTGATGCAATAAGGGATCGCGAGGTTGCGGGTGATTTCCAGAGCCCGCTCGGCAGCTGGAAGTGGATCGACATCCTTTGAATGCCAAAGCCGCATCCTAAGCTGCGCAAGTGCCATCAGCGCCCAGGCCTCGGCGTAATTCGGATCCAGCAAGGTCGCCTGCTTGCATAGGCGCACGGCCGTTTCCGCGAGATGTGGAGAGCCAAAGTCCCCGCTGATCCATTGCTGCCGTGCCATCAGGAAGGCGTTGTAGGCCTCGACGCTGGACGTGCCGCGGCTCTCGATCGCCTTCTTCTCGTCAGGAAGCAGCTTGATCTTGAGGGCCTCAACGATCGCCTTCGAGATCTCATCCTGGATTGCGAAAATGTCGTCGAGGTCACGGTCGTAACGATCGGCCCAAAGGTGGTCGCCGGCCGACCCGTCGATCATCTGCGCGGTGATCCGCACCCGGTTGCCCGCTTTGCGAACGCTGCCTTCGAGCACGTAGGCGACGCCAAGCGTCTTTGCGACTTCCTTTACATCGACCGATTGGCCTTTGAAGGTGAAGGCGGTGTTACGCGCCACCACGGAAAGTGCTGAGACCTTCGACAGGTCGGTGATGATGTCCTCGCTGATCCCGTCGCTGAAATATTCCTGCTCGGGCTCGCCGCTCATGTTGATGAAGGGAAGCACGCAGACCGAGGTCCGTTTGGTCGGCGCAGCCGCCTTGGCGGCCGATGCCGTCGCGGCGGGGCGAGCCTCGCTGCCGCAGGTCCGCCCGATCGCTTCCAGAAGTTCATCCATCGAATCCGGGGCGCCGAGCCCTTCCCACGAGCCGAGGTCGATGGTCTGAAATTGCCTGAAGCCGAGCGGCGGCTTGGCGGAAGCTAGCGAAACCGGCACCAGCCGCCCGGAATCGCGGCCCTCAGCCGCTTCGTCCTGGACCCAGGCGGAATCGATGGAGGTCGGCGACCACAGCACGACCACCGCCTCCGCATCCTTCAGCGCCTTGTCGATTTCGGTCGCAAAGCGGGAGCCGCCGTGGAGGTGCCTGTCCCACCACACTTCGTGCCCGGCGTCGGTGATGCAGCCCGCCAGTTGCTTGGCGGCGTCGGCATCATCCCTGGCGTAACTAAGGAATATGCGCGCCAAACACCGTCCCCCGAAAACGCGCCACTTCTGCGCTCAACCGCGTTAAGCTGCAAGCGCTTGGGGGGAGGGTAAAGGATTCTATACCCTCGAAAATCCAGCGAGAGCGGCGCCGATCAGCCGCGCGCCTTCACGAACTTCAGCGCATATTGGTCGGTGTGGCCGCGGATGGACTCGTCGAAGATCGGCTTGGTGTGATCGTCGGCCGGACGGCGCAGGAACTTGCCTTCCCCGACCAGCTTGAACCCCGCTGCGGTCACCTCCTTCACCACCACGTCGCGGTTGATCCGGTGCAGCTTCTCGATGTCCGCGTCGGTCAGGTTCGCCGCACCCTGATGGTCGAGGATGAAGAACACCCCGCCAGGCTTCAGCGCCTTGTAGACCGCCCGGTCGAAGGCGAGCGTATCGACCTTCCCATATTTGGCGATCTTCAGGTCATGATAATTCTGCGTGACCCAGGCGAGGTCGAGGGGCTTGGGGAAAGCGACCGTCCCGAACGGCCCGGAATCCATCGTCACGTTCTTAAGCTTCGCGGCGAGCGCCTTGTTTGCTTCCACGGATTCCTTCCAGCGATCGTTCTCGATCCCGTAAACGTGACCCTTGGGACCGACGACGTCGCTCAGCATCCGCGTGAAATAGCCGCCGCCGGGATAGAATTCGCCGACCGTCATTCCTGGCTTCACGCCCGCGAACGCCAGCGTTTCGGCGGGCTTGCGGAGCGCGTCGGCGGATCGTTGGTCGGCGGGCCGCGAGGAATCCGCGACCGCCTGGGAAATCGGCGAGGCCGCGATCGCCTGGAGCGGAGCGGCGATAGCGACGGCGAGAAGGAGCTGAGTGAACTTGCGCATTGGGCCCTCCGGATTTGAGCGGGACCTGACTAGCGCGCCAACGCTGCCGTCAAATGTCGTTTCGACCGATGGCCGTCTGGCGGCTGCCGACAGCTGTTACGACAGATGCTCCGCGAACTCGCGTAGCAGGCGCCGATAGAGGTCGCGCTTGAACGGCACGATCAGCTCCGGAAGCCGCTCAGGCTCGATCCACTTCCACTCACGGAATTCGGGATGCTTCGTCTCGATGTTCACGTCGCCGTCGTCGCCAAGGAAGCGCGCCAGGAACCAGTCCTGGTCCTGGCCCACATACTTGCCCTTCCACAGCTTGCCGCGAAGCTCTTCCGGCAGGTCGTACTTCATCCGCTCGGGGCATTTGGCGATGCGTTCGACGAGGTCGGGCGAAATGCCCGTCTCCTCCTCCAGTTCGCGAAGCGCGGTCTTCCACGGCTTCTCGTCCTCGTCGATCCCGCCCTGCGGCATCTGCCACGCCTCGTCGGTGTTATCGATCCGAGCGCCGACGAACACCTTGCCCTCACGATTGAGGAGCATCACGCCGACTCCGCGGCGGTAGCCGTTTTCACCCATTGCCATGTCGATCGACTAGCCGAGGGCGCTGTTCCCCGCCAGTTTCACGACCGCTCGTTGAAGCTCTTGTCGAGCGTTCGAAACTGGCCTTCGAGTCCGTCGACGTTCGTCAGATAGTTGGAGATCGAGGCAAGATGCCAGTTGAGCTCATCGATCAGTTCGCGGTGGGCGCGAAGCAATCGGGCAGCCTCGGCTGCCTTGGCGGCATCCAGCTTCAGGCCGCAGGTCGCAGGAAGGGCGACCAAAAACTGCACGCCTTCGCGCGCGATGTTCCGATCGCCGCAGCGACTGCGGATCTCTTCCTGGACCGAGTCAGGCATGACCTGTCGGACATGCTGGCGGTAGGGCGTCGCCATCGCGTTGAAGCCGACCGGTTCGTAGTCGGCTGTCAGGATGACGGCCAGGTCACGGCGAAGCCTCGGGTCGTCGATCTCGCGCATCTGGTCGCCGCCAAAGGTCAGCGCCCAGTTCTGGGCATTGATTCCGATCCCGTAGATTTGGCTCGCCTGATAGGCAGCGATGACGAAATCATTGTCGCTCACCCGCGGATCGCCGGCCCATCCTGCAAAGGCCTGGTCTGCATAACGCCGGGTCGTCGAATAGTAAGTGCGCGCGGATTCGAAGAAGGCAAGCTGGTTGTTGAGCTCAGGCCGGAGCTGGTCGAGCATCCGGTTGGTCGCCTGTTTCTCCAGCCGCGCCTGATTCCAGTTGGCGACCTGCGTGCCGATGAAGACGCCGAACACGACGATCAGGAACTCGATCGCGATCGCGGTCCAGTTCTGGGCGCGAAGGTTCGTGGTCAACCGACGCAAGATCATTGATGTCCTCCCCCCCGGACGATGCGCCACCTTGCCTCCTCCCCGATGCTTTCACAAGAACGGTGGCGGAAGCGCTCCTGCGGGCCTAAAGTAGCGTGCGAAAACCCATTGCGTTTGTGAAGGACTCATCCGTGGCCACAGCCACCCATCTCCTCACCGATAAGGAAGCGACCGCGCATCCGCCGAGCGAAGCGGTCGTCGTCCGCTTCGCGGGGGATAGCGGCGATGGCATGCAGCTGACCGGCGGCCAGTTCACGCTTTCGACCGCGCTCGCCGGCAACGATCTTGCGACTTTCCCCGACTTCCCGGCGGAAATCCGGGCTCCACAGGGCACGACCTTCGGCGTCAGCGCCTTCCAGATCAATTTCGGCTCCTGCGCCATCGATACCGCGGGCGACCAGCCCGACGTGCTGATCGCGATGAACCCGGCCGCGCTGAAAACCAACGCCGGCGAGGTGCGCGAAGGCGGGCTCCTCATCATCGACGAAGGCGAGTTCACGGCCCGCAACCTCGCCAAGGCGGGTTACGAGCAGAGCCCGCTCGAGGACGGCAGCCTCAACCGCTGGCAGGTCGTTCACTTCAACATCTCGCAGCTGACTCTAGACGCCGTGAAACCCTACGGCCTCGGCAACAAGGAAGCGCTGCGCTGCAAGAACATGTGGACGCTGGGGCTCGCGCTCTGGATGTTCGACCGCGATCGCGCTCCGATCGTCGATTGGCTGCAGAAGAAATTCGCCAAGGCGCCGGAGCTCGCCGAGGCCAATATCGCCGCGCTCAACGCGGGTCATGCCTATGGCGAGACGGTCGAGATGGGCGCGCCCTTCAAGCAGCACCACATTGCTGCGGCGCCCGCCGAGCCGGGTCTATATCGCACGGTCACCGGCGCTGAATCGCTCGCGCTGGGTCTCGTCGCCGGGTGCCAGCTCGCCGGCGTGAGCATGTTCTTCGGCTCCTATCCGATCACGCCCGCGAGCCCGCTGCTCCACCATCTCGCCCGCCTCAAGGAGTTCGGGATCACGACCTTCCAGGCGGAGGACGAGATCGCCGCGGCGTGCGCGGCGATCGGCGCCAGCTATGCGGGCCAGCTCGGGATCACCTCGTCCTCGGGTCCGGGCATCGCGCTGAAGATGGAGGCCGTCGGCCTCGCGGTGATGACCGAGCTTCCGCTCGTCATCGTCAACTCGCAGCGCGGCGGTCCATCGACGGGCCTTCCGACCAAGACCGAGCAGTCCGACCTCTACCAGGCTGTATACGGCCGCAACGCGGACTCGCCGGTGCCGGTGATCGCGGCCCGCTCGCCCGCCGACGCCTTCGATTGCGCGATCGAGGCCTGCCGCATCGCGACGCGCTACATGACTCCGGTCATGCTGCTTACCGACGGCTATATCGCCAACGCGGCGGAGCCGTGGCGCGTGCCGGATATGAGCAATTACCAGCCGTTCCCGGTCAGCTTCTTCGACACGCCGCCGGCGGAAGGCGAGGGGGTCATGCCCTATGCCCGCAACGCCGATCTCGCCCGTCCCTGGATCAAGCCCGGCACTCCGGGGCTCGAGCACCGCATCGGCGGCATCGAAAAGGCGCCCGGCACCGGGAACATCGATTACCGGCCCGAGGTGCACCAGAAAATGACCGACACGCGCGTCGGCAAGGTGCTGGGCGTCGCGGACTCCATCCCCGACCAGGAAGTCTGCCTCGGCCGCGAGGGCGCCGAGCTAGCGGTCGTCGGCTGGGGTTCGACCTTCGGCCCGATCCACCAGGCCGTGCGCCGCGCGATCGCCGGCGGGAAGGACGTCGCCCACGTCCACGTCCGCCACATCTGGCCGATGCCCAGGAATATGTCTGCCCTATTGAAGGGCTTCAAACATATCCTCGTGCCCGAGATGAATATGGGCCAGCTGAAGACCGTGCTTCGCGACCAGTTCCTGGTCGACGCCAAGTCACTGACGAAGGTCTCGGGCCATCCATTCCGGATCGCCGAAATCGAGGCGGCGATCGATGCCCAGCTGGGCGCGAAATGATGGCGATCATGCCAACTTCGAGCGGTGAGGCCATGAAACCGATGAACGTCTTCTCGATGGTGATCATGCTGATCGTCGTGATCCTGCTCATCATCTACCTGAGGCCGCACTGATGAATGACATGACCACCGTCACCACCGCCAAGGACTGGGCGAGCGACCAGGAGGTCCGCTGGTGCCCGGGCTGCGGCGACTATGCCGTGCTGAAGGCCGTTCAGCGGACGATGCCGGACCTCGGAGTCGCGCGCGAGAAGACGGTGTTCATCAGCGGCATCGGCTGCTCGAGCCGCTTTCCTTATTACATGGCGAGCTACGGCTTCCACACGATCCATGGGCGTGCCCCGGCGATCGCCACCGGCGTCAAGCTTGCCAATCCGGAGCTCGACGTGTGGATCATCACCGGCGACGGCGACGCGCTGTCGATCGGCGGCAACCACACGATGCACGTGCTTCGCCGCAACCTCGACTGCCAGATCCTGCTCTTCAACAATGAGATCTACGGGCTGACCAAGGGCCAATATTCGCCGACCAGCCGCGTCGGCACGCGCTCGCCCTCGACGCCGTTCGGGTCGGTCGACCGGCCAGTCACGCCCTGCGCCTTCGCGCTTGGCTCAGGTGCGCGCTTCATCGCGCGCGGCATCGACGTCCACAAGAATCTGCCCGACGTCCTCAAGGCCGCCCACGCTCACCGCGGGGCGAGCTTCGTCGAGATCTTCCAGAACTGCATCGTCTACAACGACGACGTTTTCGCCTCCTTCACCGAAAGGCAGGTCGCGCAGCAGAAGCAGCTGTGGCTCCAGGCCGGGGAGAAGATGCTGTTCGATGGCGGCGCGAAGGGCATTGCGCTCGATACCGAACGGCTGGCGCTGAAGGTCGTCGACGGCGACGACCCGGCGGTCATCACCCATGATCCAGCCAACCGCCAGCTCGCCGCGATGCTGATCCTGATGCCTGCCGAGACCTTCCCGATCGCGCTCGGGGTCATCTACGAGGACCCGGCGCCGACCTTCGAAAGTGCGGTGATCGAACAGAACAAGGCCGCCGCCTCGGGCAAGACTCCCGACCTCCAGGCCCTCGTCGCCAAGGGCCAGACCTGGCAGGTCGAAAAGGAACCGCACACGCTCTGATGCGCGCTGCCTGATTGGACAACATCACCCACACGCTCGCTGGCGCGCTGATCGGCCAGATGGGGCTCAAGCGGCAGTCGCGCTTCGCGATGGCCGCCTGCCTGCTCGGCGCCAATGCGCCCGACATCGACGTCTTCGCGCCGCTCATCCTGCCCGTCGACGGCATCGAGTTTCACCGAGGCCCGGTCCATGCGGTCTTCGCATGGCCGATCCTCGCCGGGGCCATCGTCGCCATCCTCTGGCTGCTCGACCGTTTGCGACCCGCTGGGCCGGAGGCGCTTCCCTTCCGGCCCGGCCCATTGTTCATCGTCACCTTCATCGCCGTCCTCACTCACCCCTTCCTCGATTGGCTCACTACCTACGCAATCGCGATCTTCGCGCCGGCGAGCTGGCGTTGGTATTCGGGCGACGCCATCTTCATCATCGACTGGGTCTATTGGCTCCTGATGATCGTCGGCATCACCTGGTCGGCGATCCGCTGGAGGCGGGGACATGCGCATCCGGGCCGTCCCGCGCAGATCGCCGGCGCGCTGATGTTCGCCTACATCGCCTTCAACCTCGGTGAGAGCACGCGCGTCGAAGATGAAGCCTGGGCGCGGCTTCGGGCGCAGGGCATCGAACCGACCCTTGTGGTGTCGAGCCCGCCGCCGCTCGCCTTCTGGAGGCGCTCGATCGACTGGCGCAGCGCGGACAGTTTTGGCACCGGAACATTCGACTTCGGTCGCGGGCTGACTCTGCAGCCCGGGAGCGCTCCGCTGGGCTTGGATGACCCGCGCCTTGCGGGGGCACGTGCCCGCAGCAGCCATGTCCGCGCGTTCCTCGTCTGGTCGCGAATGCCGATCGTGGTGGACATTGGGGGCCGGGCCTATCTGACCGATCAGCGCTTCTACGATTCACTGCGCTCGAAGGTCGTGCCGCAGACCATCCGGCGCCTGTTCCAGAAATCGACCTTCCTCGTACCGCTCGACAACAATGGACCGAGTTCATAACTGAGCGGCGATGAGCACGCGCGGCGAACATCTGGTGCGCGCGGACCGCCGGTTCGCGACCGGCGGCGGCGTCCTCGCGCGCTTTGCCGCACCGGCCATCGATCGCGTACTCGACCAAATCGACAGGCACCTCGCCGCCGGCGGGATCGAAACGACGCTTCCTGATGGTTCGACGCGGCGGCTGGGTTTCCGCTCAAAGGGCGCTCGAGCCGTGGTTCGCATCGAAAGCTGGATGGCGCTGGTTCGGCTCGCCACCTCGGGTTCGGTCGGCTGGTACAAGGCATGGACGCTCGGCGAATGGTCGAGCCCCGACCCCGTGAGAATTTTCGAGCTTTTCTCGCTCAACGCCGCCACGCTCGGCGATCTCGGTCGTGCGAAGGGCCCGTTCCGCTGGATCAACGCGCTGTCCCACCGTCTGCGCGACAACGCGCCCGGCAAGGCGAAGCAGAATATCGCTGCGCACTACGACCTCGGCAACGATTTCTACTCCGCCTGGCTCGATGAGACGATGACCTACAGCTCGGCACGCTTCGATAGCTCGGCCGATGCTCTGGAGCAGGCGCAGCTCCACAAGGTCCACGCGCTCCTCGACCGGCTCGACCTCAAGCCGGGCCAGCGCCTGCTCGAGATCGGCTGCGGCTGGGGCACGCTGGCGATCGAGGCCGCGAGGCGCGGCGCATCGGTTGTCGGGCTGACGCTATCCACAGAGCAGAAGGCGTGGGCCGAACGAAAGATCGCGCAGGCGGGGCTCACCTCGCAGGTCGAGATCCGCCTCCAGGATTACCGCGAGACGGCGGAGCAGTTCGACGCCGTCGCCTCGGTCGAGATGGTCGAAGCGGTCGGCCAGCGTTGGTGGGGCGCCTATCTCGACAGCATCGCCCGCAACCTCGCAAACGGCGGCCGCGCCGCCCTGCAGTTCATCAGCATCCGGCACGAGATGTTCGACCGCTACGTCCGGAGCCCGGATTTCATCCAGACCTACATCTTCCCCGGCGGTTGCCTCCTTGATGAGCCGCATTTCGCCGAGCTCGCGGTCGAGCGCGGCCTCTCGTGGCAGGACCTCGACCGCTTCCGCCTCGATTATGCCGAGACGCTGAAGCGCTGGCGCAAACGCTACGATGACGCGGTCGAGCGTGGAGCGCTGCCCGGCTTCGGCGAACCGTTCCACGATCTCTGGCGCTATTACATGATGTATTGCGAAGGCGGCTTCCGTGGCGGAGCGATCGACGTCGCTCAGGTCACGATGGTGAAGGCCTAGTCCGCCAATTTCTGCCGTTCGACGAAGTCGCGCATCACGCGCTCCGTAAGGCGCGCACAATCCGCACCCGCGAATGGGAAAGTTCCGGTAAGCGCACCGCGAACCTCCGGCGCCAGCGCCTGCTGAAGCTTCCTCCGGGCACGCATCAGCCGGGTCTTCACCGTGCCGGTCGGGATGTCGAGCGCCTCTGCGGTTTCCTCGACGGATACGCCCTCGATCTCGTGAAGCACGAACACGGTCCGGAAATTCTCGGGTAGCACGGCGATTGCCCGCTCGAGCATCGAGCGCAGCTGTTCGCGCGCCGCTTCCGCTTCCGGGCTCGGCGCGTGCGAGCCCTTCGCGAGCTGCTCACGATAGTTTTCGAGCACCTGCACGCCCTCCGCTTCGAAATGCTTGCGCCGACGGTCCTGCACGCGTTTGCGGGCAAGCGCCTCGTTGATCGCAATTCTGGTCAGCCATGTCGTCAGCGACGATCGGCCTTCGAAAGTGTGGATCGCGGCCAGCGCTTTGGCGTAGCATGACTGGAGCGCGTCCTCGGCCTCCTGGCGGTTCTTGAGGATGCTCCAGCCCGTGCGGAACAGCCGCTGGTTGTTCGAGGTGACAAGGTGACGAACGGCATCGTGATCGCCGGCCGAGCAGCAGCGCGCGAGCTCGATATCCGACATTCCCGCATAATCGCGGGCCTGGATGCGCATCGAGGTCATTTCGCGATCATACTCCCCCGCATTCCCGGGTGATACTTGCAGGTAAAGACGGCACGTCCCGCCGAATTGATATGCAAGCTGCCGCTCGCGCCCGGCATCAGGTCCAGGTTGAAGCTGTTGTTCGATGCAGTCACCGTGTGCCGGAAAATGTCCTTGTTCAGGAACGTGACCGTGTCGCCCACCTTGAGCGGTGGCACGGGTTCGAATTTCATCTGGTCGATCACGACGACGTGCGTGGCCGCTGCCACCGGCCCGGGAAGCATGGCCGGCAGCAGCGCGCCTGCTACCGCGGCGTACAGGGGGAATCGCCGCGGAAGGCTCATTTCAGCTTTGCCGCAACCTGCTCTGCATGGGCCTGATGCTCCTGAAACAGCTTGAGCCCCGTTTCCAGCAGCGACTTGAGCTCGCCGTTCTTCGCCGATGGAATCAGCGTGTCCTTAAGCGCGCCGTTGACCGTCTTGTGATAGGCGACCTCGTTCTTCACATATTCGCGGTCGAAGGCTGAACCCTTGAGCTTGCCGAGCTTCGCGCGCTCGGCGTCGGCGGCCTTGGTCAGCGCGGTGCTCGTCGCGTTCGCTTCCGGCGTGACGTGGAGCTTCTTCACCAGTGCGAGCGCCTTATCGTTCACCGCCGTATGGTCGCGGACCATTTCCTGGGCGAAGCTGCGGACCTGCGCATTCTTCGACACCTTCAGCGCCTGCTTGGCCGCGGCGATGTCGAGGTTGCCGGCCGTGTAGGCGATGTGTGCGATCTGCGGATCGCTAGGCGCCGCAGCCTGTACCGGCGCGGCGATTGCAATCAGCGAGCCGGCTGCGATGAAAAGGGCAGTGCGGGTCATTTGCAAGTCCTCATTGTTTGTAGGTGAAGACTTGGATGACGGACGGAGCGAACGGGTTCCCGCCGGCCTTGTTACGCTTCGACGCGTACCTTCTCGCCCGTCGGCAGGTCGGCAGTCAGCCGCTGGAGAATGGCCTTCGCCACGGCCTCGGGCGGCTTGACGCTCTCGGGCTCCTCGCCGGGAAAAGCGAGCGCGCGCATGCGGGTTCGCGTCGCTCCGGGATCGACGATGTGAACCCGCAGCCGGCCCATATGCTCGGTCTCGTCGGCGTAGGCGCCCAGCAGCGTTTCGAGCGCGGCCTTGGATGATCCATAGGCGCCCCAGAAGGCGCGCGGTTCCGCGCCTACCGATGACGTGAGCGCGACCACGTCCGCCTTGTCCGCGGCCCTAAGCAGCGGATCGAATGCAGCGATCAGCGCCTGGTTGGCGAGGAGGTTGATGCTGAGGATGCGCGAATATTCCTTCGGGTCGATGTCTTGGACCGGGGTCAGCGATCCGAGCATGGCGGCGTTGAGGACGAGGACGTCGAGCTTCGTCCAGCGTTCCGCAACCGCGCCCGCGAGCTTGCCCACGCTTTCGCCGTCGGTGAGGTCGATCGGTGCGATAGTCGCAGTGCCGCCCGCCTGATGGATTCGGTCCTCAACTTCCTCGAGCGCGGAGGCCGTCCGCGCGACCAGGATCACATGCGCTCCGGCCCCTGCGAGCGCTTCCGCCGTCGCCGCACCGATCCCGCGCGAAGCGCCGGTGACCAGCGCCAGTTTGCCGTTCAAGGCTTTGTCGTTCATCATCGGCGGCGCCCTATCATTCCATTACCCCGAAGGGGAGAGTGTGGAGCGGCCATGCCAGGCAAGAACGCCAGTCACATTTTCTTTGCCCTGACGATCCTGGCGATCGGCGTGATCGGGCTCGCCAAAGGCGGTTTCGCGCCGATCTGGGGCGTGGTCCCCAAGTCGTTCCCCGACCGCCAGCTCCTCGCCTATCTTTGCACGTTCGTGTCGCTCGCCTGCGGCGCTGCGCTGCTAGTGAGGCGCACAGCCGCCCCGGCAGCTCTGGTCCTGCTCATCTATCTAATTGTATTTACGGCCTTCTTCAAAGTGCCCTTCATCGTTCGCCAGCCGCTGGTCGAGGGCTCGTACCAGACGTGCGGCGAGAATGCGGTGCTGATAGCCGGCGCGTGGGCGCTCTACGTGTCGCTCGCCGCCGGCGCCAAGCGCTGGAATGTCGGGTTTCTAAGCGGCGATGCCGGGCTCCGGATTGCCCATATCCTCTACGGCCTCGCGCTTATCGCCTTCGGCCTTTCCCACTTCGCCTATCTCGAGCTTACGGCGCCGCTGGTTCCGTCATGGCTGCCGGGCGCCGTCTTCTGGGCTTATTTCACCGGCGTGGTCTACATCGTGACCGGGATCGCGATCGTGATCGGCGTCGCGGCAAGCTTGGCGGCCGCAGTCTCGGCGCTTCAGATCGCCTTGATTACGGTGCTCGTATGGGGACCGATCGCCATTGCCGGCAATATGAGCGAGCTCCACTGGCAGGAAACGGTCGTCTCGTGGGCACTCACCGCCGCTGCCTGGGTCGTCGCCGAATCCTACGAAGGGCATCGCTGGCTGAGGCGGCTCGGCTTTGGCGCCTTCGCCGCGAGGCGGCTTGCCCGCGGTTAGCGGCTCGCCACCAACGACAGCGGCGTACCCTTCTCCTTTTCCGTCACGTCGGTGAGCGTGGTCGGATAGGCGCCGGTGAAGCAGGCATCGCAACGCTGGGGTTGCCCGGCGTCGCGTTCCTGACCGAGCGCCCGATAGAGGCCCTCGATCGAGATGAAGGAGAGGCTGTCCGCGTTGATGTAGTCGCGCATCTGGTCAACGTTCATCTGGGCTGCGAGGAGCTTCGCCCGCTCCGGCGTATCGACTCCGTAGAAGCAGCTGTGGCGGGTCGGCGGTGAAGCGATGCGCATGTGCACCTCGCGCGCGCCGGCATCGCGCATCATCTGGACGAGCTTGACGCTGGTGGTTCCCCGAACGATCGAATCGTCCACCAGCACGATGCTCTTGCCGTCGACGAGCGCGCTGTTGGCGTTGTGCTTGAGCTTGACTCCGAGGTGCCGCACTTCCTGGCTCGGCTGGATGAACGTCCGGCCGACATAGTGCGAGCGGATGATTCCGAGCTCGAACGGGATCCCGGATTCCTGGCTGTATCCGATCGCTGCCGGAACGCCGCTGTCGGGCACGGGAACGACGTAATCCGCGTTCACCGGCGCCTCGCGCGCCAGCCACGCGCCGATGTTCTTGCGCACCTCGTAGACCGACACGCCTTCGGCGATGCTGTCGGGCCGCGAGAAATAGACATGCTCGAAGATGCAGGGCCGCGGTGCGACATTCTGGAACGGGCGGAAGGAACGGATGCCATTGTCGTTGACGAGGATGAGTTCACCCGGCTCGACATCGCGAAGGAAGCTTGCGCCGATGACGTCGAGCGCCACCGTCTCGCTGGCGAAGATCGTCGCTTCGCCGAGCTTGCCCATCACCAGCGGACGAATCCCAAGGGGATCGCGACAGGCGATTAGCCCTTCTTCGGTGAGGACGACGAGCGAGTAGGCGCCCTCGACCTGCTTCAGAGCGTCGGTCAGCCGGTCGAGCCTGTTCCCGCTGTCCGAAGTCGCGACGAGGTGGATGATGACCTCGGTGTCGCTGGTCGACTGGAAGATCGATCCCCGGCGGTTGAGCGTCCGCCGCAGCATCATCGCATTGGACAGATTGCCGTTGTGGGCGACGGCGAAGCCGCCTTCCGCAAGCTCGGCGAACAGCGGCTGGACGTTGCGAAGCGCGGTCTCGCCGGTCGTCGAGTAGCGGACGTGCCCGATCGCGGTCCGTCCGGGCAGCCGCCGCATCACGTCGTCGCGGTCGAAATTGCCGGCGACATGGCCCATCGCTCGGTGCGAGTGGAAATGCTTGCCGTCGAAGGCGGTGATTCCGGCGGCTTCCTGACCGCGGTGCTGGAGGGCGTGGAGCCCCAGCGCAACGAAGCTCGCGGCATTGTCGCCGCCCCAGATACCGAAAACGCCGCACTCCTCGCGCAGCTTGTCGTCGTCGAATGGATTGGTGGTAAGCATGCTCGCAGGGTCCCCGACTACCCGGTGGCTGTCACAGTTGCGTCATATAGGGCGAGGGCGGTGCATTGTCGCCCCCAGCCTGAATAAATCGTGAAATCTTAACCGCTTAGTCGCCTTAGCCCTTGTAAAGGGCCGGGAATTTCTGGCGCAGCGCGGCGATCTTCGGTCGATCGTTGACCAGGATGTAGGGGAAGTAGGGATGCTTCTCCGCGAAATTCTGATGATAGCCTTCCGCGGCGTAGAAGCCGCCGTGCTCGATGCGGGTCGCGATCGGCTGGTGCCAGACGTGCGCGGCGTTCAACCGGCCGATATAGGCCTTGGCGAATTGCTCCTGCGCGGTGCTCTGCGGGAAAATGGCCGAGCGGTAGCTGCTTCCGACGTCGGGTCCCTGGCGGTTCACTTGAGTCGGGTCGTGCGCGACGGTGAAATAGACCTCGAGGATCTTGCCATAGCTGATCTGCGACGGGTCGTAGCTGATCTTGACCGCCTCCGCGTGGTTGGTGCTTTCGGAGCTCACCTTGTCGTAGCTCGCGTCACTCGCCGAGCCGCCGGCATAGCCCGACACCACGTTCTTGACGCCCTTCACATGGTCGAACACCCACTCCATTCCCCAGAAGCAGCCGCCGGCAAGCACCGCGGTTTCCGTCCTGGGCGCAGCCGCTGCGGGCGTCGCGCACATCAAGAGAAAGGGTATCATCAAGCGCTTCATCATCGATCCTTTCGGCACCGATCTAATGTGCGCTTCGCCACATTTACAGCGGCTGGACGGGCGGTCGGTTGCAGAATAGGACCATACTGACACGGAGGTAAGCGATGCCGATCTACAATGCGCCGGTTCGGGAAACCCGCTTCGTTCTCGACGAGGTGCTCGACATCGGACGCTATTCGAACCTCCCCGGCTTCGCCAACGCCTCGCCCGACGTCCTCGAAGCGATCCTGGAGGAGAGCGGCCGCTTTTGCGAGGAAGTGCTCCAGCCGCTCAATCGCATCGGCGACGAGATTGGCTGCAAGCGCGCGGACGACGGCTCGGTAACCACTCCGCCTGGGTTCAAGGAAGCGTGGAATCAGTGGGTTGAGGCGGGCTGGCCGACGCTGACGGCTCCGGAGGCATATGGCGGGCAGGGCCTTCCGCAGGTGGTGGGTACGGCGATCAGCGAATATGTCCTCTCGGCCAATCACAGCTTCGAGATGTACCAGGGCCTCACGAGCGGAGCGATCGCGTCGCTCAACGTCAGGGCCTCGGACGAACTGAAGCAGCGCTATCTGCCGAACATGTCGACCGGCAAGTGGACCGGGACGATGAACCTCACCGAGCCGCACTGCGGCACGGATCTCGGCCTGTTGAAGACCCGCGCCGAGCCCAATGACGACGGCAGCTATGCGATCACCGGTACCAAGATATTCATATCGTCGGGCGAGCACGACCTTAGCGAGAACATCATCCACCTGGTTCTCGCCAAGCGCTCGGGCGCTCCGGACAACGTCAAGGGGATCAGCCTCTTCGTCGTGCCCAAGTTCCTGGTGAACGACGACGGCAGCCTCGGCGAGCGCAATGCGGTCTCGTGCGGCGCTCTCGAAAAGAAGATGGGCATCCACGGCAACGCGACCTGCGTGATGAACTATGACGGCGCGAAGGGCTGGCTCGTCGGCGAAGGCGAGAAGGGCCTCCAGGCGATGTTCATCATGATGAACGCCGCGCGGCTGGGCGTGGGCCTGCAGGGCCTGGCGCAGGGCGAGGTGGCCTATCAGAACGCGGCGGCTTACGCGCGGGACCGCCGCCAGGGCAAAGCGCTTCGGGAGGACGAACGGGAAGCGGGAGCCAAGGCCGATCCCATCATCGTCCATCCCGACGTGCGCCGGATGCTGATGGAATCCAAAGCCTGGAACGAGGCCGGGCGCGCGCTCTGCCTATGGGGCTCGCTCCTCGTGGACCTCGCTCGGCGCTCGCCCGACGAAGCGGAACGCGAGCAGGCGGACGACCTCCTCGGAATCGTCACGCCCGTCATCAAAGGCTATCTGACGGACAAGGGCTTCCAGGCCGCGGTCCACGCGCAGCAGGTGCTCGGCGGCCACGGCTATATCCGCGAGCATGGCATCGAGCAGTTCGTCCGCGACGCCCGAATCACCCAGATCTACGAGGGCACGAACGGGGTTCAGGCGATGGACCTCGTGGGCCGCAAGCTGCCGCGCGACAACGGACGGGCGATCCGAACCCTCTTCGAGGTGGTCGGGCGCGATGTCGCCGAAGCCAAGGCGGGCGGCGATCCGGCGGGCATCGCCGATGCTCTGCAGCCGGCTCTCCAGGACCTGCAGGCGGCCACCATGTGGCTCGCCCAGAACGGCATGGCGAACCCGGACAACGCCGGCGCCGGCGCCTATTCCTACATGGACCTGATGGGACTCGTGACGCTCGGCTGGATGTGGCTCAAGATGGCGAGCGCGGCGAACAAGGCGATCGAAAGCGGCGCTGCGAAGGAAGACAAGGCCTTTTACGAGACGAAGCTGACGACCGCCCGTTTCTACGCGCAGCGGGAGCTGCCGCTCTCGAGCGGGCTCAGGCGAAAGATCGAGGCGGGCGCGGAAACGCTGATGAAGATTCCGGCCGAGGCCTTCTAGAGCGGCGAGGCCTTGCCGCTAGGGCAGCTCGCCCGAAAGGTCCCAGAGGGCGCCAAGCTCCAGGTCCATGTCGTCCCGCATCGGAAGCGTACCGTGACCCGGGGTGAACGTCACTTCGCCAAGGTAAATCGTCTCGTCGTCGTCGAGCAGGAAATCCACGCGGACGAAGCGGAGCGGCGTGCCGATCGCCTTTGCGGCGGCCGCCAGTCGCTCGAGCGTTTCGGATGAAGGCAGCTCGAATTCTGCCGGTTCGGAATCATCGAAGGCAGGCAGCGGCTTGAAGTCGGGGGACAAATGCGCCTTTCGGGCCGAGCCGTCGGCGAGCTTCTGATAGACGGTCGCCCGCGCGATCTCTCCGCCGATGACCAGGAAGTTCCACGAGGTTGTTTCCTCGCCGCTGCCGATGGCCTGCTCCAGCAGCAGCTCGCGCGGGAAAATGTTGTACCACCACTCGCCGCGCCACCAATTATAGTCGTTGTCCAGATGCGCAGCGAATTCGGCATCGAGCGCGTCTGCCTCGGCGTCCGTCAGGGGATAGGTCACCCGCCGGAACCGGTCGGAGCCGAAATTGGCCTTCAGGAAATAGGCGCCGGGCTCGATCTCCTTGCCCCTTGGCACGCGCGCCTCGGCCGAGTGCCACACGATCCGCGGACATTGGACGAGGTCCTTCGCCTCGTCCGGAATGAAGCTGGCGGTCATCAGCTTGTTCCCGGTTTCGGGGATTTTCAGCGGCCGGAAGAACTTGGACCAGTAGATCTTGTCCGTGTAGCGAACCGGCTCGATGATGTCGGGAAAGCGACCGTGGGCTGCCCGGAACTGCCTCGCCGATTTGGCCAGAATCATCGGGAGCACCGCCGCCGAATAGATGTCGATGCCGCGCTGGTAGCCCTCGGGCGCAGTCGTCCGGAACGCCGCTGATCCGGCCGTCAGCAGGCGGGCCAGCTGAACGATCGGATGGGGCACTTGGAGCGCTGGTTGGCCGGCCGGTGTGGGTTCGAGACTCATTGCAAGCGTCCTTACAGGCGCACGGCCGCCGGCGGCTACGCCCCGAAAGAAAATTGCGACTGTTGGGGCCATCCGTTCGTTGTTGCTGCCGACTTTCTGGAAGGAGAAGGACAGTGACACCGACCGCGTGGATCGTTGTTGGAATCATCGTCGTTGCACTGATCGTCGGTGGGCTGTTGTGGTCACGCCGTGCGCGATCGGATCATCTTCGCGATCACTTTGGGCCCGAATATGATCGCGCCGTCGAAGCCAAGGGGGACCGCGCCAAGGCTGAGGCCGATCTCGCGGAGCGAGAGAAGCGCGTGAAGAAGCTCGACATTCGCCCGCTCGAGCCCGCCGAGCGCCGCGAGTTCACGCAACGATGGGAGGACGTGCAGGCCCGCTTCGTCGACGATCCGGCGCGCTCGACCTCCTTCGCCGATGCGCTGATCGGCGACGTAATGAAGGCGCGCGGCTATCCGGTCAGCGACTTCGACCAACGCGCCGGCGACATCTCGGTCGACCATCCTGTAGTCGTGGACCATTACCACAAGGCGCATGACATCGCGGTTCGCCACGAGCGCGCCGGTGCGAGCACCGAAGACTTGCGCCAGGCGATGATCCATTACCGTGCGCTGTTCGACAATCTCGTCGGCGTCGCTGCGCCCGCAGCCGCGGAGTCGGAGCCGGCGCACTGAGGAAGTGCTGCCGCACTACTATCTTTCGATAGGTTTTGCTTGAAAAAGAAGGGTTTAGCCGCCCGTCTTAACCATTCGGAAAGGACGATCGCAGACAAGCGCGTTGTAACGCGTTGTCCTTTTCAGCTCGGCGGAGCGGCCCGGCCCCACTCGGGCCGCTCCGGAAATACTCAAAAGAAGGCGAGCGCCAGCCCGGTTCCGACGACGACCACCGTAAGGCCCAGCCCGACCATCGCGCTACGCCAGGTTCCAAACGTGTTTTCCACGACAACCTCCCCTTTTCCCCGGGGAGGACTCATAGCACAGAATCCGGCGCTCGTGATGTGAAATCCTGACGAGTCAGTGACTTACGAGTCGCTCCAACCCGCGATTCCATGTGCCGTTCAACTGCCGTTCATCGTCGCGCGACGGGCCGCCCTCCTGTCGCGATGAACGCTGCCCCATGGCCAATTGCCAAACGTTTTAACAGCAAAGGCTCCAACCGTGTGGAAGGAGGATTGAGCCATGCGTATGATGATCAAGATGCTTGCCGGTGCAGCCGGCCTCGCCACTGTCGCAGCGGCCCCCGCTGCGGCACAATATTACCCCTACGGTTACAGCGGTTATTCCGGATACAACGGCTACAGCGCTTATGGCGCCAACTCGAACGTCGCCGCGCAGCAGTGTTCGGCTGCGGTGCAGAACCGGCTGTACAATCGCACCAGTATCGGTTCGATCCTGGGTTCGCTTGTCGGCCTTCCGACCAACGTCAGCGGTCGAATAGTGTCGATCACGTCGAGCACGCCGACCCGTAACGGCATGCGGATCCGCGGCCTCGCCAGCAGTGGCCGCTACGCCTCGAACGGCTACGGCCCGTACGGTGCCGGTGCCTATGGCGCGCTCGGCTATGGCTACAATGCAGCAGCCGATCTGTCGTTCAGGTGCGACGTCGATTATCGCGGTTACGTCCGCAACGTTGACATCAACCGCCGCTATTAAGCGGATCGCATTAGCGAGAGGGAAGCGCCGGCATTTGCCGGCGCTTCTTTTATGTCGAACGTCTAAGTTGCTGAAACGCAACAATGTATCGGACATTGCAGGTTCAGCCCAAGGACGGATAAACCCTAAGCGGATTTGTGCGTTGACTATTCCAGCGGGCGCCGCGGCGCATTCTAGCGAAGTGGGACTATGACAAAACTTCTGCGCGGCGTTCGGCCGCTGAACGGGTTTTTCGCGCTCGGCCTTGCCGCTGCCGCATGTGGGGCTTCCATCGCAGCCATCGACGCGCCGGCTTCGGCACGTTCTTCGGCCGGCGTAGGCACCGCCGACATCGCCCAATTCTACCGTTCGCGCGGGGGCCAGCCACTGTGGCTTGCGGGCTCGTCAGGCACCGCGGCCCAGACTCTGCTCACCCTGCTGGCAACCGCACAGGCCGATCACCTCAATCCCAAGAAATACAATGTGAGGGGGCTGACGCGCGCCGTCGGCAGTGCCCGCGGCGGAGATCCGGCTGCCGTGCAGCGCGCCGACATGATGTTGAGCCAGGCCTTTGTCGCCTACGCGCGCGATCAGAGGCACGATCCGGGTGGGGTCATCTACGTCGATTCGCAATTGAGGCCGTCTCCTCCCTCGGCGGACTCGCTTCTCGAAGCGGCGGCGAAGGCGCCGTCGCTTGCCGACTACGTCCGCGACATGGCATGGATGAACCCGATCTACGCCAAGCTGCGTGGAGCGATCGCGAGCCAGATGTTCCGCAGCGATGCCGAGCGGCGTCTGCTCGAACTCAACCTCGACCGCGCCCGTGCGCTGCCGTCGGGAAGTGGGCGATACGTCATCGTGAACCCGCCTGCGGCCCGGCTCTACATGTATGAGAACGGGCAGGTCGTGGATTCGATGCGCGTTGTCGCGGGCCGCTCAGATCCGATCGCCCAGACGCCGATGATGAACGCGTTCATCCGCTATGTCGCGCTCAACCCTTATTGGAACTCGCCGGCGGACATCACTGCGAAACGCCTTGCCCCGACCATCCTCAAGGAGGGGCGCGCCTATTTCAAAAATAGGGGTTACGAGCTCCTGTCGGATTGGTCCGACCACCCGCACGTGATCGATCCCATGTCGATCGACTGGCATGCGGTCGCAGCCGGTCGAGTCGAGGCGCGCCTTCGGCAAAAGCCCGGCCCCGCCAATTCGATGGGGAAGATGAAGTTCATGTTCCCCAACCCGCAGGGGATTTGGCTCCACGACACGCCCGAGAGGGAGAAGATCGAGGATGCCGCGCGACTTCAGAGCAACGGCTGCGTCCGGCTTGAAGATGCCAAGCGGCTGGCCCGCTGGCTGTTCAACGGACGGCCGCCGAGCCCGCAGGGCGCCAAGCCGGAGCAGAAGGTCAACCTGCCCTCGCCGGTGCCGCTCTACATCACCTATCTGACCGCGGTGCCGAGCGGGACGTCGATCGTCTATTTCGACGATTTCTACGGGAAGGACCGGGGCGAGAGCCGGCGTTTCGCGGGGCTGCTCTAGAGCTCAGCCCGCCCCTTGGTTGAGGTAGGTCGGCGTCAGCATGCGAGCGCCGCTTCTCTTCTCCTTCTTGGGAGCGAGCCTCGCCAGATCGAACTGATTATCGAACTGCACTCCAAACTTCCCACTCTGCGCCCAACGGACGATTCCGCGGACGGGACCGACTCCGACAATATCGATCGCAAGCTCGGTTGCCGGTGCGACGGGTGTCGGACAGTCGACGAGCGCGCCCATCGAAGAGATGTTGCGCAGCTTCAGCTCGACCATCACTCCGTCGATAGAAGTCACGGCACGGCGCATCAGGCGATGACGCGCCTCTCGGGTACACTGGAAGCCGTCGGCTTCGACGGTGACGCTGTTGGCAAGTTCGCGGGCCGTCGCTGAATCGCTGGGTTTTCCGAAGATGTAGCCCTGGACCATACTGACGCCGAGTTCGCGGATGAGCTGCAAGTCGTCGTGGGTTTCGACGCCTTCGGCGCACGTGTCCATCCCTAGCGTCTCGGCGAGCGTGACGATGGCGCGGATGATCGCGGCGTTTCGATTGGTCGTCGATGCGGCGCCTCGGACGAAGCTCTGATCGATCTTGATCTTGTCGAAGGGCGCCTTCTTCAAATAGCCGAGCGAGCTGTAGCCGGTCCCGAAATCGTCGAGCGAAAGACGCACGCCGAGCTTCTTGAGCTTGGCGAACGTCTCGTCGGTGGAATCACCTTCAGCGAGGAACACGCCTTCGGTGATCTCGAGCTCGAGCCGCTCCGGAGGAACCGCCGTTTCGCTGAGGTGCTTGGCCACCATCGGAACGACTTCCGGATCGTTGAACTGGAGCGGCGAAAGGTTGACGGCGACGCGGACGGTTTCCGGCCACTGCGCGGCTTCCTCGAGGGCTGTTCGAAGAACCCATTCGCCGATCCGGCCGATCAGCCCCGCTTCCTCGGCGAGCGGAATGAACTTGGACGGGGGCACGGCTCCCCGAGCCGGGTGGTTCCAGCGGACCAGCGCCTCGAACCCCGAAATCTCTTCGCCGGCGGCGCGGACGATCGGCTGGTAATGCACGGCGAGTTCACCGCGTTCGATGGCCTGGCGAAGGTCATTTTCGAGCAGCTGCCGCTCGGCTGCCTCGCTGTGCATCGACGGCTCATAGAAGCGGTGCTTGCCGCGGCCCGCCGCCTTGGCCGCATAGAGGGCGAGGTCGGCATTCCGAACCAGCGCATCGGCGCTCGCCCGCCCGGGGTCGCCGATCGCGATTCCGACGGACGCGCCGATCGTCACCTTGTTGCCTTCGATGCTGTACGGACGCGAGGCCTGCTCGATGAGCGTCCGCGCGAGGGATTCGAGGAGCCCGATGTCAACCGTCCCCGGAAGCACCGCCTGGAACTCGTCCCCGCCCAGGCGGCCGACCTGGCCGTGATTGCCCATCACCGACTTCAGCCGTTCTGAGACCTGCCGGAGCAAAGCGTCGCCGATCGGGTGCCCCAGCGTGTCGTTCACATTCTTGAACCGGTCGAGGTCGATCATGAAGAGCGCGCAGCCCTTCTGGCGGTGGGCGGAGTTCCGAAGCGCTTCGTCGAGCGTCTGCCGCATCATCGCTCGGTTCGGCAGGCTGGTCAGCGAATCGAACCGCGCGAGGCGTGAAATCTCGCGCTCCGACTTGCGCTGCTCGGTCAGGTCGGTGCCGATCCCGCGGAAACCGAGGAAACGCCCGCGCTCGTCGAAAATCGGATTGCCCGACAGCGACCAGTGGACGTCCTCTTCGCTCGCCGGGCGAACCACCACGTCCGAGAAGGGGAAGCGCGCGGACAGATGGAACCCGAGCGTCTTGCCTTCTTCAAGGCTATCCGTGCCGTGGTCGACGGAAAGAAGATCGGTGAACTGCCGTCCGAGAAGGGCGGCCGGCTCGCACTGGAAGTCCTCGGCCAGCTGCTGGGAAACGTAAGAAAGAGTGCCGATCGAGTCGGTCTCCCAAAACCAACCTCGCCCGCTGTTCTCGAATTCGTCGACGAAATTCAGCGCCTTCTTCGCCTGCCATTCCACATTGAGGCGCCGACGCCCTCTCGCGAGGGTCTCTCTGGTATTAGCGATGCTGTACGCGACCATCACCAGGCCTAGCGCGTCGATTGCAAATGTGATCGCGTTATTGCGCGAAAAGAGCAGCGCCGCCGCGAAGGCGACGACGGCGTTGACGATTGCTAGCGGAGGAGCTGCGACCGCAACGATCGACCGCACGAAGAAGCCGATCGCCATGGCCAGCGTAACGAACGATGGATCCGTCAGCGCCAGACCGCCGGCAGCGACGCTGGACATCGTCCAGAGCGTGCCTGTCGCGGCAAGATAGGCGCACATCAGGCGTCCGATCGTGTGCGGCGCGAGCTGCAGCCGGCGCCATCCGAGAAGGACCAGCGCCGCAATGACATCCAGTACGAGCGAGCCGGCTTGCGGAAGGAAAACTGACGCCAGGGCCGTATTCGACGCGGGCTGCCGGTCCTGCACGACCAAAGCGCCTGCGACGATCAGGTGGCCGAAAAGGAGCAGCCACGGTGCGAAGGTCCAGCTGTCGACCCGGCGTTCAGCAAGCGTCAGGTCGGCGCTGGCCTGCTGGTCGCTGACGTCGAACAGCAACGCCTCGCGAATCGACGCGCGCGGCGGCGCGAGACGCTCCAGTTCCGGTGATTTGCCGAACAACGTCCGACGCATTTGGTCCCACCTGCGCTTGGGCATGAACTAATGCCCGCAGGTGGGCTTAACTTCGCGGCGATAAAGTTAGGGCCAAGAAACGCGGTTACCGGCCCCTTAAAGCTCTACTCGGGCAGGAAATCCGGGACCGAAAGGTAGCGCTCGCCGGTGTCGTAGTTGAAGGTCAGGATTCGCGGACGATCGCCGAGCTCGGGCAGCTTCTGCGCGACACCCGCCAATGCGGCGCCCGACGATATGCCGATCAAGAGCCCCTCCTCGCGGGCGGCCCGCCGCGCCATCTCCTTCGCCTCATTGGCGTCGACATCGATGACCCCGTCGAGAATGTCCCGATTAAGGATGTTCGGGATGAAGTTGGCCCCGAGTCCCTGGATTGGGTGCGGTCCGGCGCGGCCTTCGCTCAATAGCGGCGCGAGCGCCGGCTCGACCGCGAACACCTTGAGGTTCGGCCAGACCGGCTTCAGCACCTCCGCGCAACCGGTGATGTGGCCTCCGGTGCCAACCCCGGTGATGATCGCGTCGATCGGCGAATCCGCGAAGTCCTTCAGGATTTCCTGCGCTGTGGTGCGGCGGTGGACTTCGACATTGGCGGGGTTGTCGAACTGTTGCGGCATCCAGCTGCCGTGGGTCTGCTCGATCAGCTCCTTTGCTCGGTCGACCGCGCCCTGCATGCCCTTTTCCCGGGGCGTGAGGTCGAACGTCGCGCCATAGGCAAGCATCAGCCTGCGCCGCTCGAGGCTCATGCTCTCGGGCATGACCAGGATCAGCTTGTAGCCCTTCACGGCCGCAACCATGGCGAGACCGATTCCGGTGTTCCCCGAAGTCGGCTCGATAATCGTTCCGCCGGGCTTCAGCTTTCCGCTTCGCTCGGCATCCTCGATCATTGAAAGCGCAATTCGGTCCTTGATGGAGCCGCCGGGATTGGCTCGTTCCGACTTCATCCACACTTCGGCGCGGTCACCGAAAAGGCGGTTGATTCGGATGTGAGGGGTGTTGCCGATGGTCTCGAGGACGTTGGCGGCCTTCATGCCTTGGTCTCCTCTAATGGGGCCGGGCGCAAATCGGGTGACTCGAAGCTTTTTGCAAGGCGCAGTTCGGGGAACCACCAAGACCATAGGAAAACCACGAGGATCGCCCCGATTCCTCCGGCGATGACTGCGGGGACCGGTCCGATGATTGCCCCTAGGAAGCCGGATTCCGTTTCGCCCAGCTCATTCGAGGCCGAGATGAAGAGAGACGAAACCGCGCCCACCCGCCCGCGCATCTCGTCCGGCGTGTAAAGCTGGATGAGCGATTGGCGGACATAGACTGAAAGCATGTCGGCCGCGCCCAGTAGCGCCAAACAGGCGAGCGATACCGGCATCGAACGCGACAGGCCGAAGATGATCGTCGCCGCGCCGAAGACGCCTACTGCGCATAGCATCTTGACCCCGACGTTGTGCCTGAGCGGCCTTGCGGAGAAAAAAGCGGCGGTTAGCGTCGCACCTACCGCCGGAGCGGCGCGAAGGTGACCAAGCCCCTCAGGTCCAGCATGGAGGAAGTCGCGCGCGAAGACCGGCAGCATCGCCGTCGCGCCGCCCAGAAGGACGGCGAAGAGGTCGAGGCTGATGGCCCCGAGAACTAGCCGATTGTGCCGCACGTATCTCAGCCCCTCGACCATTTGCGCCCAGGGGCTCGGCCCGCGCTGCAGTCCGGTCCGCTGAACGGGGCCGATCGCGAGGAGGCAAATGAACGCGACGGCGAAGAGAATTCCGCTGACAGCATACGGGGCATAAGGCGCATAAGCGTAGAGGTACCCGCCGAACGCCGGGCCAAGGATCGCGCCGGTCTGCCACGCCATCGACGACAGCGCGATTGCGCGCGGCAGGATCTCGCGCGGAACCAGGTTCGGAGCGAGCGCCCCCAATGCAGGACCGGCGAAGGCGCGACCCACGCCGAGCAGCGCCGCGACAACATAGAGGGCAATGAGCGTCGTGCTGTGGGTCCAGGCAAGCCAGGCCAAGGCAATCGCGCATCCGAGCTCGAGCGCGACGGCGGCCCTTGCGATCCATCGGCGGTCGAGCCGGTCGGCCGTCCAGCCGGTAACAAGCGTCAGCAGGAAAAGCGGAACGAACTGGACGAGGCCGATCAGCCCCAGCCGGAACGCGGCCTCCTTGAGGCCCATCGTGTGGCGGGCGATGTCATAGACCTGCCAGCCGATGACGATCACCATCGCCAGGCTGCCGATCGTCCAGGCAAGGCGAGCGAACCAGAAGTAGCGGAATTCGCGGATTCGGAAGGGTTCGGGAAAGAGGCTCACCACCGCCCGCCTAGCTTCAGCTCTGCTGGGCGGCAACCGGTCCTGCCGGCTCCTTCCGGCCAAGCGCGAGACGCTTGATGAGTAGCGGCATTGTCAGCCCCTGAACGAGAATCGAGAAAGCGACGACGACGAAAGCGGTGAGGATGATCGTGCCGCGCTCGGGAACGGTCGCAGGGATTCCGAGCGAGAGCGCAAGAGCGAGCGCGCCGCGCAGGCCGCCCCAGAATAACGTGTGCTGGAATGAAGCTGGAACGCGCCAGCGCGACCAGTGGAACATCGCCGCCAGCGGATAGACCGAAAGGACGCGGCTTACGAGAACGAGGAGGATCGCCACGGCTGCGGCCGTAAATCCAAGCAGCTGGATCGGTTGCGTTGCAACGTTGCTGCCGATCAGAATGAAAACGATGCTGTTGGCGAGGAAGGCGAAGAAGTCCCAGGCCGAGCCCACGCGGTCGCGCCCGGCTCGCGAAAGGAACTTCGTGCCGAGGCTTCCGACGAGCAGGCCCGCGGCCAACGCGGCGATGATTCCCGACGCGTGGAGCCTCTCGGCGACGAGGAACGACCCATAAGCGGCGATGGCGGTGAGCGTGATCTCGACCAGGGGATCGTCGGTGCGGCCGACGACCATCAGGATCGCGCCGGTCAGCGCGAGCCCGATCGCGATGCCGCCGCCGAGGGTCCAGAGAAAGAGCAGGCTTACGCTCGCGGGATCCGGCGACCATCCGATGGCGACAGCGGACAGGACGGCGAAACCGACCGCCGCGACGCCGTCGTTGAGCAAGCTCTCCGATTCGACGATCGTCGACACTCGCGGAAGGCATCGCATCTCACGGAACGAGGCGATTACCGAGACCGGGTCGGTCGCGGCGATGAGCGTTCCGAAGAGCGCTGCACCAATCCAGCTCCAGCCGATGATCCAGTGCATCCCGGCGGCCACCACCGCAGCCGCGATCCCAACTCCGAGGAACGCGAGGGTGAGCGTCAGCGGCAACTCATGGCGAAAGCGGCGCCAATCGAGCTGCAGCGCCCCCTCGAAGACGAGCGGCGGCAACAGCACGTTGAAGATGAGCTGGCGCGAGAGCGGAAGCTCGGGAGCGCGAGGAAGGAGAGCAATCAGGAAACCGGCGACAACAAGCCCGACGATGTACGGAAGCCCGATTCTGCGGGTCAGGATCGCGATGAGGCATGCGACGAGGAGCAGAATGCCGAGAGGGGCGAGCGAAAGGCCGTCCATCGCCGGCGCATATCAGGCGATTTCGCTCGGGTCTCCGTTGCTGCTCCCGCTTGCGCAGAATCGCCCTTTCGCACCCTGGATGTTCGTGTATTGTTCCCGTCATGGCGAAGGTGAAATCGCGATTTGTCTGCCAGGCATGCGGATCGGTCAGCAGCCGCTGGCAGGGGCAGTGTCCCGACTGCGCTGAGTGGAACACGCTGATCCAGGAAAGCGCCGAAGTGTCGAGCATCTTCGCGGCCAGGCACAACCTCCAGGGTGGCGGGCGCGTGATCCCCCTCGTCGGCCTGGAAACGCCCGCGGCGCTTCCCGATCGACTGCCGAGCGGGCTCGCCGAATTCGACCGCGCGATCGGCGGGGGCATCGTCGCAGGCTCGGCATTGCTGGTCGGCGGCGATCCGGGAATCGGCAAGTCGACGCTGTTGCTTCAGGTGGCGGCGCGGCTTTCCCTCGAAGGACGCAAGGTCGTCTACGTTTCGGGCGAGGAATCGGCCGAGCAAGTTCGGCTGAGGGCGGTCCGGCTCGGCCTTGGGCGCGCGCCTGTGCGGCTCGCTGCCGCGACGTCGGTGCGCGACATCCTGACGACGGTCCGCGATGGCGAGCCGCCGTCACTGCTGATCATAGATTCCATCCAGACCATGCATTCGGACCTGATCGAGGGGGCGCCCGGGACCGTGAGCCAAGTCCGCGCCTCGGCGCAGGAATTGGTTCGCTTCGCCAAGGAGCACGGGACCGCAGTTGTGCTCGTGGGCCATGTCACCAAGGACGGGACCATCGCCGGTCCCCGCGTGCTCGAGCACATGGTCGACACGGTGCTGAGCTTCGAGGGCGAACGAAGCCACCAGTACCGAATCCTCCGCGCCATGAAGAACCGCTTCGGCGGTACCGACGAGATCGGCGTTTTCGCGATGGAAGGCGCCGGACTGACTGAAGTGCCCAATCCGTCCGCGCTCTTCCTCACCCATCGCGGCGAGCCTGTCAGCGGAACCAGCGTCTTTCCCGCGATGGAAGGCTCACGACCCGTGCTGGTCGAAATCCAGGCGCTGACGGTGAGGCTGGCGACGGGTGCGACGCCGCGCCGTGCGGCGGTGGGCTGGGACAGCGGGCGCCTCGCGATGATCCTCGCGGTGCTGGAAGCGCGCTGCGGGCTCAGCTTCGCGACCGCAGAAGTCTATCTTAACGTCGCCGGCGGCTATCGCCTCAGCGACCCGGCGGCGGACCTTGCGGTCGCTGCGGCGCTCGTCTCGGCCCTGTCGGAGCGAGCGGTGCCGCAGGAAGCGGTGATCCTTGGCGAAATCGCGCTGTCCGGCGAAATCCGCCCCGTCGCGCACGCCGGCCTCCGCCTTAAGGAAGCCGCGAAGCTCGGGTTCGATTGCGCGTGGGCGCCTAAGGGGACGGCGTGCAGCGAAACCCTTCGCACCGCGGAATTTACGAACCTCCGCCAGCTCGTCGATCAGATTCTGGGGCGCTGATCCGCGCCTGATCAACAATAGCATCCGCCGAGGTTGTGGTTCGTTAGGCATCGGACCATGGACCCGCAGCAGTGAACCGTCAGACCGCGACCGAACATTCCCGACATGAAGACGGACTTCCGATCCCGCGCCGATATTGGTCGGCGGCGGGAATCTGGCTCGCACTTGCGATGGCCGTGCTCGACGGAGCGATCGCGAATGTCGCGCTCCCGGTCATCGCCCGCGAGCTCGGCGCTTCGCCCGCCGCATCGGTGTGGGTGATCAACGCCTACCAGCTTACAATCACGATCCTCCTGCTTCCGCTAGCGGCGCTTGGCGATCGCATCGGCTACAAGTGCATCTACATCCCCGGGCTCGCGCTATTCACGATCGGCTCGGTCGCCTGCGCACTGGGCGGAACGCTCAATCTGCTGATTGCGGCACGCGTATTTCAGGGCGTGGGCGCGGCCTGCATCATGAGCATGAACGCCGCGCTCGTCAGGGCAACCTATCCGGCCAAGATGCTCGGTCGAGGCATTGGCTACAATGCGATGGTGCTGTCGATCTCGGCGGCGACCGGTCCGACGCTCGCGGCGCTGATCCTCAGCGTAGCATCATGGCAGTGGCTATTCCTGATCAACCTCCCGATCGGGATCGCGGCGCTGATCGTTGGCCGAAAAGCGCTTCCCGACCCGCACGGGCACGGAAAGCCGTTCGATTGGCCATCCGCACTTCTCAGCGGAGCGATGATGGGGCTGATCGTCTTCGGTGCGGAGGATATCGCGCGCGAAGGCAGCCGGCTTGCCATCCTCATGGTCGCCGCGGGAATCGGGGCGGGCGCATGGCTCGTCTGTCGCGAATGGAACAAGCCGACGCCGCTCATGCCGCTCGACCTGCTTCGTATCCCGATCTTCAGCCTTTCGATCCTGACGTCGATCGTCTCCTTCGCCGCGCAAATGCTCGCTTATGTGGCGATCCCCTTCCTGTTCCAGTCGGTGCTCGGCCGAACCGTCTTCGCGACGGGCCTGCTTATGACTCCGTGGCCGCTTGCGGTGGGTATTGCCGCGCCGATCGCCGGGCGGCTTGCCGACCGGGTGAACGCCGGCCTTCTCGGGGGCATCGGCCTCGTCGTCTTCGCGGCCGGGTTGTTTTTCCTTTCGCGCCTCGGCGCTCAGCCGAGCAACCTCGACATCGCCTGGCGAATGGCGCTGTGCGGGCTTGGCTTCGGCTTCTACCAATCGCCGAACAACCGGACGATCGTCAGCTCCGCCCCCAAGCCGCGCTCCGGCGCAGCCGGCGGAATGCTCGCGACGGCACGCCTGCTTGGCCAGACCACGGGCGCAGTCGCGGTCGGAGTCGCATTCCATCTCTCAGGCGTTCGAGTGACGCCGACGTTGCTGTTCGTCGCCTCCATCGCCGCTTTGGCTGCAGCGGGGATCAGCCTCCTGAGGCTCAACGTCGCGCCTCCAGGCCGGGTCGCGGTCTACAAGCCGATCCTCGATTAGCGGCTGGCATCGGCTGTTTGGCTAAGCTAGCGCCGGGGCATGACCGCGCTCGACGTGTTCGTTTTCCTGCTGCTGATCGGCGGCGCCGCCATTGGCTTCGTGCGCGGCTTCGTGCACGAGGTGATCTCGATCATCGCCTGGATCGTCGCCATCGCGATGCTCAAGCTGTTCCACACGCAGCTTTGGACCGGCCTCGACAATAGCTTCCACACCAGCCCCGCGTCAGGCGCCGTCCTCGCCTTCGCGTTGCTCTTCGTTCCGAGCTTCATTCTCGTGAAGTTGCTCGCGCGGTCGCTTGGCGGGCGGACTCGCCGCCATGCGGTACTTGGACCGTTCGACCGCACGCTCGGCGGGGGGTTCGGTCTGCTCAAGGGTCTGCTCGGAGCGACGCTTTTCTTCCTGCTCGCCAATCTCGCGACCGATATGGTCTACGGCCCGCAGGCAGAGCGGCCGCACTGGATGACGAGATCGATGACCTATCCGCTGCTGAACGCGAGCGGTCGCGGCATCGTCGACTGGGTCCAGGCTCGCCGCGGAAAGCCGCCGGTGGAATCGCAATGATCCGCCTCCACGACACGATGACTCGCGAGAAGCGGCCGTTCGTGCCGTTCAATCGCGAGCGGATCACCATGTATGTGTGTGGGCCCACGGTTTACGGCCGAGCCCATATCGGCAACGCCCGCCCCGCCGTGGTGTTCGATACGCTCGCCCGCCTGATCCGCCACGAGTTCGGCGAGAAGAGCCTGGCTTATGCGCGCAACGTGACGGACGTCGACGACAAGATCATCGCCGCAGCGGGGGCGGAAGGGGTCGACCCGTCCGTGATCACTGAGCGCTACGAGCGCTTCTACCTGGAGGATATGGGTGCGCTCGGCGTAGCGCCGCCGACGATCGCACCGCACGCGACGCAGGAAATCGCGTCCATGATCGCCATGATCGAGCGCCTGGTCGAGCACGGCAACGCTTATGAAGCGCAGGGCCATGTGCTCTTCTCCGTCCCCAGCGACCCCGATTATGGAGCACTGAGCAGGCGGGACCGCGAGCAGATGATCGCCGGCGCTCGGGTCGAGGTTGCGCCCTACAAGCGCGATCCCGCCGACTTCGTTCTGTGGAAGCCAAGCCTCGAGGGCGTGATCGGCTGGGATTCGCCATGGGGCCGCGGTCGGCCCGGCTGGCACGTCGAATGCTCGGCGATGATCGAGCGCCATCTCGGCGAGACGATCGACATCCACGGCGGCGGGCTCGACCTCATCTTCCCGCACCATGAAAATGAGATCGCGCAGAGCCGATGCGCGCACGGCGGCCTCCCGCTCGCCCGTTTCTGGGTGCACAACGGCTTCGTCGACATGGGCGCCGAGAAGATGTCGAAATCGCTGGGCAACATCATCACTCCCGCCGAGCTTTTGGCGCAGGGACATCGGGGCGAGACATTGCGGCTGGCGCTCCTGTCGGCGCACTATCGCTCGCCGCTGCCGTGGACTGACGCGCTGATCGAGCAATCGAAGTCGATCCTCGATCGGCTGTATCGGACTGCGGGCGACGTCGAGCCCGGCGAGATCGACGGTGAAGTCGTCGAGGCGCTGTCGGACGATCTCAACACGCCGGCGGCGCTGACGAGGCTCCAGGCGATCGACGATCCCGCGACGCTCAAGGCGAGCGGGCGATTGCTGGGGCTGCTTACGGCCACGGCCGACCACTGGTTTCGCGGCGGTGTGGACGAGTCCGGGATCGAAGCACGCATCATGGACCGAGCCGAGGCGAAGAAAGCGCGCGACTTCGCGGCCGCCGACCGCATCCGCGACGAGCTCAAGGCCGACGGCATCATCTTGGAGGACGGGCCGGGCGGCACTACTTGGCGGCGGGAATGAGCAGGCCCCTCTACACCACCGAGATCCTGCGCCTTGCCGCCTCGCTCCAGGGCCCGCGGGAACTGGAGCGGATCGACGGTGACGCCGAGCTCCGCTCGCCGACCTGCGGAAGCCGGATCAGCATCGCAGTCCAGCTCGACGACGACCGACGAGTCAGGATGATCTCGCAGCACGTCCAGGCCTGCGCGTTCGGCCAGGCTTCCGCCGCATTGCTCGAACGGCACGCGATCGGACGCGCTCACGACGAGGTCAGCGAAACGCTTTTGCTGCTGAGCCGCTGGCTGGCGGAGGAGCAGGAGGAGACGGGGGAGTGGCCCGGACTCGCCACGCTCGCGCCGGCGCGCCCGCGCAAGTCGCGGCACGGGGCGATCCTGCTTCCGTTCCGTGCGCTTCTCGCTGCAATGGAGGCGGCGCGTTGACCACGCCCGCCGAGACTGCACAGGCGACAACCGCGATACTTGAAAGCGGCGCCGTGATGCTCGGCTTCGCGCTCGTCTTCGTTACCTTGTTCCGACGGCTCAAGCTCGGAGCGACCCTCGGCTATATCGTCGCCGGAGCCCTGATCGGGCCGCAGGTTCTCGCCCTCATCCGAGACCCCGAGCAACTGACCAGCGTCACCGACATCGGCATCGCCCTACTGCTGTTCATTGTCGGTCTCGAGCTCCAGCCGAGCCGGCTGTGGCGGCTCCGCAAGGATATATTCGGGCTGGGCCTCGCGCAGGTCGTGCTGTGCGGACTGGTGCTGAGCCTGATGCTCTACCTCGCGCTCGACCTTTCGCCCGAGGCGGCGTTGGCGGTCGGCCTTCCGCTCGCGCTCTCTTCGACCGCCCAGGTGCTGCCGATGCTTCGGGCGGACAATGAGCTGAATACGCCGCAGGGCGAGCGTGCCTTTTCGATCCTGCTGTTCCAGGACCTCGCCATCGTACCGATGATCACGATCATCGCGGCAATGGCCCGCGTAGCTCCGGATCCGGGCGCGCCGGTTGGATGGCGGCTGGCTCTCTATACGGTGCTGGCGGTGGTCGCCCTCGTCATCATAGGGCGAGTTGCCCTGAACCCGCTGTTTCGGCTGGTGGGCCGTCTCGGCGAGCGCGAGTTGTTCATTGTCGCAGGGCTGTTCACCGTGATCGGTTCGGCAGCGGTCATGCATTCGCTCCATTTGTCGGTCCCGCTGGGGGCGTTCGTCGCCGGCGTGATGCTCGCGGAATCGCCCTACCGTCACGAGCTCGAAAGCGATGTCGAGCCGTTCCGCTCGATCCTGCTCGGCCTGTTCTTCTTGTCGGTAGGGATGCTTCTCGACATCCACCTCGTTGCCTCGAGGCCTCTGCTCGTCGTCGGACTGGCGGTTGCCGTGATCACCGCGAAGACGATCCTTATCACCGGGCTCAGCCGCGCATTCAGCTGCAGCTGGACTCGAAGCTTCCGCCTGGGATTGCTGTTAAGCCAGGCCGGCGAATTCGGCTTCGTGATGTTCGCGCAGGCAACGGCCGCGCAGCTCATCCTTCCGGTGACCGCGTCACTGTTCGCGGCGGTCGTCACTCTGTCGATGGTCGCCACGCCCTTCCTGATGCGCCTGACCGATTGGCTCGAACGGCGCGAGGAACGCGGCGGCGACGGACTCGACGGACCGGAGCTGTCGCCCGATACGAGCGCGATCGTCGTGGGCTACGGCCGCTTCGGCCAAACCGTCGCGCAAATGCTTCAGGCCAAAGGGATCGGCGTCACGATCATCGACAAAAAGCCGGCGCAGATCGAGCTTTCAGGAGAGTTCGGGACCAAGGTCTATTATGGAGACGGACTTCGCCTTGACTTGCTCCGCGCCGCTGGAGCGGAGACCGCCAAGGTAATCGCCTTTTGCAATGACAATGAGGGCGCGGAACTGTCGCGCGACGCGGTCAAGGCGGTGCTTCAGGCATTTCCGCAAGCGGCGGTGATGGTCCGGACGTACGACCGCCGCCATTTGCTCGAGTTGCGCGGGCTCGACCTAGTGCTCGCCGAGCGCGAGCTCTTCGAAAGCGCCGTCGTCATGGGCAGGGCAGCGCTGAAGTCCAGCGGGGTCGGGGCCCTCGAAGTCGAGCGCGTCGAGCGCGAGTACCGGCTGCGCGATTGCGACCGTCTGGAGCGCCAGCGCGAAACGGGCGATCTTCGGGCGGGCTGGGAAACTGCGTTCGGAGAAGGCCGCCCGCTGCCGGACGAGAAACGGACTCCCGCCTAGGCCGGCCGGTCGAGATAATCGGCGATTCCGCGAACGATCGCTTCGACGACGTCCCGGTGAGCTCCATTGCCGCTTTTCACATGGACATGCGCTTGCTGGTAGGAAGTGCGCCGCTCGTCCGCGAGACGCGCGAGGGTCTCCTTTGGATCGCCGTTCCTGAGCTGGGCTCGGGTGTCGCGGCGTGACGTCCGCTCCGCGAGGATGTCGACAGGGGCGTCGAGCCAGACCGTGATCGCCCGCTCATTGAGGAGTTCGCGGGTGCGCGGGTCAACATAGGCGCCGCCGCCGGTCGCGATCACTCGGACATCGCCTTCGATGAGGCGGGCGACCAATCTCCGCTCCCCATCGCGAAAGTCGTTCTCGCCATAACGTTCGAACACTTCGGCGGACGACAGACCCACCGCGTCTTCGATGGCTGCGTCGCTGTCGACGAACGACAGGCCAAGCCGCCGCGCAAGGCGCCGGCCGACCGTCGACTTTCCAACTCCCATCAGCCCCACCAGCACGATCGGCCGGTCGAGATGCTTCCCTATTTCTCTCACTCTAGGGGCTATACAGCGGCTCACCCTGTCGGCAAAAGCGCCCGAATGTCGCGCCTAATCCTGCTCATCGTCATCCTGCTGCTTATCATCGGGGGTCTTTTCTACCTTTCGACGGTTCCAAAGCAGCAGCCGACCCATTCGATCGAGGTCGCGGTGCCCCAGGGCAATGCGCATTAAGCCTTTCCTGATTGCATCTGCCGCCGCCGCGATTGCCCTGCCGGCGATCGCGCAACAGCTGGCGCAGGGCCAGGCCGCAAACCAATATCCGAACGGCGGGATCGCAGCGACGCAGCCGCCGCAAGCGCAGCCGCCCGCATCGTCGGCGCCTGCGAACCTGGGCGGCGGCGCTGACGAAACAGCGGTAGAGGTAGTCTCGCCGACCAACTTCCAGCCCACGCAGGCGGTGCACCCGCCCGTCGAATATCCTGGATGGGCGCGGCGCGATCCCTGGGTGGTCGGAAACCTCGATCCGGCAAGCCATGGGCTTGGCGACAATCCCTGGGGCGATTCCAGCGGCGCTTTCCTGACGACACTCATGCGCCGGATGGACACTCCGATCGCGTCGCGCTGGGCGCATATCGCGCTTCGCGATGCGCTGCTTGCGAAGGCTCGGGCGCCGCGCGACGTGAATCCCGTCGACTGGGTTGGCGAGCGCTCCTGGCTCCTGTTGAGAATGGGCGAAGCCGACGCCAGCCGAATGCTCGTCGATGGTGTGGACACCGATCGCTTCACGCCGAAGATGCTGCAGGTTGCGGTTCAGACCGCGCTTGCGACCGCAGACCCGGCGGCTCTTTGCCCGCTCGAGATCGGCATCCGTAAATATGACGTCGCGATCAAGCAGCTGGTTCAGGCGATGTGCGCCTCGCTTGCCGGCGATCCCGACAGCGCCTCGGCGCAGATCGACGCTGCGCGCCGCTACGGGCGCATCGGCGGGATCGATCTCGGGCTTGCCCAGAAGGTGGTCGGGGCCGGCGGCAGCGGCCGGGCGGCGACGATTGACTGGGGACCCGTCGACGGACTCACGGCATGGCGCTTCGGCTTGTCCGCGGGAACCGGAATGCTTCCTCCGGACCGCCTGATGAGCAGCGCCTCGCTGCAGCTGCGCGCGTTCCAGGCGCGGGCGCCGCTTTTCACGCCGCAGCAACGGCTCGACTCCGCGCTCATCGCCGCTGGAATGGGCGTCTTCTCGTCGCAGAGCCTCGTCGATCTCTATTCGGCAATCTACGACGCGACGGATCCGACCGATTTGCCGTCCACCGATGCATGGCAACTCCGCCAGGCGTTCGTCGCCAAGGACGAGGCGACGCGCCTGGACTCCATCCGTCACCTTCTCGGCACCGGCAAGCAGGGTTTGCAAAAGGAAGCGGCGAGGGCGCTGGTTGCACGTGCCGCGACTTTGGTCACGCCTGACAAGAAGCTAGCGAACGACGCTCCCGACCTCATCTCGGCGATGCTCGCTGCTGGATATGATGAGGCTGCCGCGCGCTGGATTCCAGCGGTCAACGGCATGGACGATGCCAACGGGGACCGCTGCTGGGCAATGCTTGCACTCGCAGCGCCGAACATCGCGGACGTTGGAACCGGCCGGGTCTCCGCTTTCATCCGCCGCGATAAGAGCCCGCAGAAGGTCCGCAGCGCCTTGCTGGTCGCCGGCCTCGCGGGACTTGGACGGATCAGCACCGAAACCGCGAATTCGCTCAACCGCCGCTACGGCCTCGGGCTCGGGGCGACCACCAGCTGGACGCGCAGCATCGACGATTCGGCCGCCAAGGGTCAGGCCGGAAGCGTGCTCGTCCTTACCGGCACCGGCTTCCAGACCGCGAACTGGGACAGGGTCCCGGCGGCGCATCTCTACCATGCGATTTCGGCGTTGAAGCGCACCGGCCAAGACTTCACCGCGCGAATGATCGCAGCCGAGGGCCTCTCGCGCACGTGAGCCCCGACGACCGAGCGCTCGTCGACCGGTTCCTCGACATGATGGCGGCAGAGGCTGGGGCGTCCAGGCACACGCTGGCCGCCTATCGCAACGACCTCGATCGCGCTTGCGAAACGCTGGGGAGTCTTGGCTCCGCCACCGCCGCGGACATGTCGAGGCTCGGCGGCAGCTGGGCCGAGCTTGCGCCGTCGACGGTTGCTCGGCGGTCGGCTGCGCTGAGACGCTTCTTCGGGTTCCTCGTGGATGAGGGGCTGCGCCGCGAGGATCCTTCGTCGGCACTTCCCCGGCCGCGTTTCGAGCGCCCGTTGCCGAGAATCCTCGACGAGGATGAGGTCCGCCGCATGTTCGAAGCCGCCGAGGATCGCGCCGCCAGCGGCGAGCGGACCGCCGTCCGCAACCTCGCTTTGATCGAGCTGCTTTATGGCTCGGGCCTTCGCGCGAGCGAGCTCGTCGGCCTTCCGAGCGGTTCGGTCCGGCCGGGCCAGCCGTTCCTGATGGTCCGCGGAAAAGGTGCAAAAGAGCGCCTCGTCCCGATTTCCACGCGCGCGCAGGCGGCGGTCGGCCAGTGGCGGGAGCAAGTCCCATCCGGTTCCCCATGGTTGTTCCCGAGCGGGAAGTCGCATCTCAGCCGGGTGCGGCTGTTCCAGATCGTCCGGGCCATGGCCGCCGACGGCGGGATTTCTCCGGAACGAGTCAGCCCTCACGTGCTTCGCCACGCCTTTGCGACGCATCTGCTTTCGGGTGGAGCGGACCTCCGCGTCCTCCAGTCCCTGCTCGGCCATTCGGACATCGCGACGACCCAGATTTATACACATGTCGACAGCGCTCGCCTGGTCGAGCTGGTCAATGCTCGCCACCCGCTGGCGACGCGGGGTCGTTGACGCCTTGGCCAGCTTCGTCCTACCCGCGCGTCCCACATGCTGAGCTATCTCGACTTCGAAAAGCCGATCGCGGAGCTGGAGACCAAGGTCGCCGAGCTGCGCGAGACCGCGAACAGCACCGATATTGACATCGACGCGGAGGTCGGCCGCCTGGAGACCAAGGCCAACAAGCTTCTCCGCGATACCTATGCGAAGCTCACTCCGTGGCAGAAGGCGCAGGTTGCGCGCCATCCGGACCGGCCGCACTTCAAGGATTATGTCGCGGGCCTCGTCGACGATTTTCTCCCGCTCGCTGGCGATCGGTCGTTCGCCGACGATCCCGCAATCGTCGGCGGTCTTGCGCGGATCAACGACCATCGTGTGATGCTGATCGGTCACGAAAAGGGCGACGATACCGCGTCGCGTCTCAGGCATAATTTCGGAATGGCCAAGCCGGAGGGATATCGAAAGGCGATCCGGCTGATGAAGCTCGCCGACCAGTTCGGCATCCCGGTGGTGTCGCTCGTCGACACGCCGGGAGCCTTCCCGGGCGTTCAGGCCGAGGAGCGCGGCCAGGCCGAAGCCATCGCCCGCTCAACCGAAGAGTGCCTCAAGCTCCACGTACCGATCATCGCGGCCGTCGTTGGGGAGGGCGGCTCTGGCGGCGCCGTGGCCATCGCCACCGCGAACCGCGTGCTCATGTTCGAGCATGCAGTCTATTCGGTGATTTCGCCGGAAGGCTGCGCGTCGATCCTCTGGCGCACGGCGGACAAGGCGGCGGAAGCTGCGGAGGCGATGAAGATCACTGCCGCCGACCTCCAGGCGCTCGGAGTCGTCGACCGGGTTGTCGAGGAACCGCTCGGCGGCGCTCATCGCGACCCGGAGGCGGCGATCGGAGCACTCAAAGGCGCATTGATCGAAGAGCTCGACGGATGCGGCAAGCTGGGGCCGAAGGAACTCCGGGCGCAACGGCGCGCCAAGTATCTTGCCATCGGCTAGCGGAACCGGCCTCAGTCATTCTCCGTTCAAATTGCCGGGGCATTGTTCTCCGTCCAAAGCGGAGGCTGCAGGCTAATGCGAAAAGGCGTTCTGTTGTTGTTTGTCGCCGCGCTCGCGCTCAGCCCGGCGGCTGCGCAGCAGGTCCGCTACCTCGATCCTCAGGACATTGCCGAGGCTCAGCGCGAGAATGCGCAGCTCGTCCAGGAGCTCGGGGGCGCCGAAACCGGCCCACGCGCCGCCTATGTCGAATCCGTAGGACGCCGCGTTGCCGCATTCGCAGGTATCGCAAATCCCGGCCAGGCGCTGCACTTCACCACGCTCAATTCCGCGGTCGAGAACGCCTTCTCCGTCCCCGGTGGCTATGTCTATGTGACGCGTCAGCTGATGACGCTGATGGACGATGAGTCCCAGCTCGCCTTCGCGCTCGGGCACGAAGTTGGTCACATCGCCGGAAACCACGCTCACCAGCGCGAGGAGGTCGAGCGGGAACTGAAGTGGCGAGCGCTGCCCGGAATCTTGTTCGGTCAGATGATGGGCGGATTCGGCAATCGCATGGCGCTCGAACAAGCTCTGCAGTTGAAGCTGCAGACGCTGAGCTTCTCCCGCGAGCAGGAATATGAGGCCGACACCCTCGGCCTCCGCTACATGATCTCGGCCGGCTACGATCCGGCGGGAGCGGCGCAGCTGCTATCTGCGCTGAGCCGCGAAACGGCGCTCGAGGCTCGTGTCCAGGGCCGCAAGAACCGAAGCACGCCGGAATGGGCGCTGACCCATCCCTTGAGCGAGAACCGGATGCATCGTGCGCTCGAAGAAGCGCGAGACACCGGCAGGCTCGGATCGGGCGTGCACAACCGAGATACATTCCTCAATGAAATCGAAGGCCTCTACGTCGATGACGATCCAGCACAGGGTGTGATCGACGGTCCCGTCTTCACGCATCCGGATCTGCGCATCAAATTCCAGGTCCCGACCGGCTATCTGATGTCGAACGGCACCTATGCCGTCACCATCTCAGGCTCGGCGGGGAAGGCGCAGTTCAGCGGCGGGCGCGCCACCGGCTCGATCGACAATTATGTCACTCAAATATTCCAGCTGCTGGTCCGCGGGCAGGGCCGGATTGCCATTCCGCAGCCGCAGCGCACGACGATCAACGGGATGCCGGCGGCGTTCACCACCGCTCACGTGAACACTCAATCTGGAATGATCGACGTCAGCGTGATCGTCTATCAGTGGGATGCGCAGCACATTTATCACTTCGCAATGCTGACGCAGGGCGGAAGCGGCATGGCGCCGTTCGCTTCGATGGTGAATTCGCTGCGCAAGATCACGCCGGCCGAAGCGGCGGCGATCCGCCCTCGGATCATTCATGTGGTGACGGTCGGTCCCGGAGATTCGCTGCAATCCCTGGCGAACCGCATGGCGTACCATGACTTCCAGCTCGATCGGTTTCTGACGCTGAACAATCTATCGGCCAACAGCAAGCTGGTGCCGGGCCAGAAGGTCAAACTGATAATCTACGGTCAGCGGCGAGGCTGAACAGATGCGCTTACATGTAGGTGTTCATCTTGGTCAGCAGCGTACCCCACTTGCCGCCAACTCCGCCGCCGAGCGTCTGCAGCCCGCCAATCGCCGCCACAGCGATGAGAGCCACAATCAACCCATATTCTATTGCCGTTGCCCCGCGCTGGTCGGCGCCAAGCATGCGCAAGATTTTTCGGATAGCGATCACGCCACCCTCCTCTGGTCCACGTCCACGCGGCGGGTGTACGGCAGTTGCAGTTAACAAGTCTTACCTGTGACAGAGTTAATGCCGCGTCATCCGTTTTGCGCCGTCCAGGCGGCGAAATGGACGATCTCGAACTTCTCTCTCGTCCGGCCGCCTTCACCTAGTGCAGCGAAGGCCATGGCAGCGGCCTCGAGCTGCGCCCTCGCGAGAGGAAGGGCCCTCGCGTGAAGCACATTGGTGGCGCCCATTGCCCTAAGGTCTTCCACCAGCCGGCCGAGCGAAGGGTAGGAGACATGGATTCGGTCGATGTCGACCACGGGCTTTACGAAACCCGCGTCGGCAAGCAGCGGCGACAGCGCCGATGCCTCGATCCGCGGGTGAATGTGCGGCGAAGCGACGCCCGATAGCGCGTCCGCGGCGCGCATCGCCAAGCGGAGTTGAGGGAGCGTGTCGCCGCCGGAAACCGCGCCGATGAAAAGGCCGTCGGGGCGCATCGCGTATCGGATCAGCCTCACCGCGAGCGGAAGATCGTTTACCGTGTCGAGCGTGCCGACCGAAAGGACGAGGTCGTAGGACGTCTCCTCAGGTTCCCACGCGTCCTCGATGATCTGCGAACCGCCGGAGGAAGCCGCAAATTGAGGGCCCGGGTCCCGCACATCGATCCGCTCGGCGACCGGCACGAGCCGCTCCGGCCAGCCGGCGTCCGGACAGCCGATCAGGAGCGCCCGTTCGAAGCGGCGCTCCAGCAATGCGATCCGGTCCAGGCAATCGTCGAATACCCGCTCGTATAGAAAGAGCTCCGGGCCGCTTCGGGCGGCTCGGTCGCGGCGCAGCGCGCGCAGCTTCATGTCGAACAGTTCGGGCACGCCGCGCTTGTGCGATGCGGCGCCACCGGCGACAAGCAGCAATGGGGAGCTTCGCCACGCTCATTCGTAGCTGCGGCCGGTCGGCGCTCGACTTCGCTCTGCCGCCTCGCTGTGCCGGGTGCGGCACGATCGTTCCCGACGTTCACAGCTTTTGCGCCGATTGCTGGAAGCAGATCGAATTCCTCGGGGAGGGCGGCTGCGCCTGCTGCGGAATTCCGTTGCAGGCCACCGAACAGACGAGCTGCGCCCGATGCCTTGCGGTGCCGCCGCGGATCGCCCGAACTCGAGCCGCGGTCGCTTATGACGATCTTTCGCGAGGCCTCGCGATCCGGCTGAAGTACGGGCGGAAAGTCGCGCTGGCGCGAACCATGGCCCATTATATGGCGCCGCTCGTAAAGCCGCAGGACGGCGCCGTCCTCATTCCCGTTCCGCTTCATCCGAGCCGGCTGTGGACTCGCGGGTTCAATCAGTCCGCTTTGATCGCCCAGGAGTTGTCGCGGCGCCTGAACATGGCCGCCGAGCCGATGGCGCTTCGCCGCACTCGCCGAACCCCGGCGCTGAAGGGCATGAGCATGCTCCAGCGGCGCAGGACCGTCGCCGGCGCTTTCAAGGTCGCGGAAGCGGCTGCTGTCGCCGGAAGGACGGTGATCCTCATCGACGACGTGCTCACTACCGGAAGCACTGCCGAAGCTTGCGCCCGGGCGCTGAAACGCGCCGGGGCGGCGCGAGTTGAGCTCGTCAGCTGGGCGCGCGTGGTGAAACCTTCCCAATTGATGCGTTGAAGCACATGCCTAAATATGAGGCCTGAGGAGCCGGCCGTGTCGATTGAGATCTATACCAAGACCTTCTGTCCCTATTGCTGGAGGGCCAAGGCGTTGCTCGAGGCCAAGGGCATCGAATATCGGGAAATCTCGGTCGATTATGGCGGCGAGCTTAAGGAGCAGATGATTCACCGGGCGAAAGGACGCACGACGGTCCCGCAAATCTTCATCCGCGAACACCATGTCGGCGGCTGCGACGATCTCCATGAGCTCGAACGCAGCGGCCGGCTCGACGATCTGATGTCCTGATGACTCGGATTGCCGTCTTCCAATCGACGACCGGAATCGACCCGGCAGCCAATCTCGGCGCGCTCGAGCAAGCCATCGGCAAGGCCGCGGAAGGCGGCGCGGAAATGCTGTTCACACCCGAAATGTCTGGCTTGCTGGACAAGGATTCTGCGCGCGCCGCGAAAAACCTCCGCGATGAGGCGGAGGATGAAGTGCTGGCCGCGTGCCGGAAGGCTGCCCGCAAACACCGCATCTGGCTGCATCTCGGTTCGCTCGCGGTACTGGTCGACAACGGCAAGGTCGCGAACCGCGGCTTCGTGATCGACCGCGAAGGCGAAATTCGCGCCCGCTACGACAAGCTCCACCTGTTCGACGTCGACCTACCCACCGGCGAGAGCTGGAGAGAGTCCAACGTCTACTCGGCAGGTAGCGGGGTCGTCCTCGTCAGTGGCACGCCGCTCGGCAAGCTCGGCCTCACCATCTGTTACGACCTGCGCTTCCCGGGACTGTTCGCCCGCCTCGCGGAGGCGGATGCGGAGGTCATCGCCGTCCCCGCCGCTTTCACCGTCCCGACCGGTAAGGCGCATTGGCATGTGCTTCTTCGCGCGCGAGCGATCGAGGCGGGATTGTTCGTGGTCGCTGCTGCACAGGTCGGACGGCATGAGGACGGACGGCAGACCTTCGGCCATTCGCTGGTGGTCGACCCCTGGGGAGAGATATTGCTCGACATGGTCGAGGAGGGCGGTGTCGGTTTTGCCGAGATCGACCTCAAGCGCATCTCCGACGTTCGTTCGCGTATACCGGCGCTTAATCACCGAAGGCCTATTCCGGACGCTGTAACTCTATGATCGTGTTCGATCTTCAATGCCGCGAGGGCGGCGAGACATTCGAGGCATGGTTCCGCTCGAATGCCGATTATGAGGAGCAGCGCGCGGCGCGGCTCGTCGAATGCCCGTTCTGCCAGTCGTCGAATGTCGCAAAGGCTCCGATGGCGCCGAGCGTGCCGCGGAAAGGATCGGACAATCCCCTTGCTCGTCTCGCGGCAATGCAGGCCGAGATGCTGAAAGACTCACGCTGGGTCGGCGACGAGTTCGCGGAAACCGCGCGAGCCATCCATAGCGGAGAGATCGAGCGCCAGCATGTGCATGGAAGCGCAACGATCGAACAGGCGAAATCGCTCGTCGACGACGGCGTTCCCGTCGCGCCACTGCCATTGCCGGTCACGCCGCCGAACGAGGTCAATTGACGCGAGCAATAACTCTAGTGATAGACTAGAGAATAGATTACGACTGGCTAAAGTGGACGTGTCTGGGGGCGGGGCGAATTGATCGCTACGGCTGCAGGCCCTATTCGAGAGGACGCGCGACCCCGTAGCTCAGCAGGATAGAGCATCAGATTCCTAATCTGAGGGCCACAGGTTCGAATCCTGTCGGGGTCGCCAAATTTGAAAGAGGAATTGGATATGGCGACGACGCAATCGCGGGCCGAAGTCAATTCGGGTCTTCTGCACCGCCTGTTCGTCGATCATCCGCGCTCGCTGGGAATGAGTTGGGCGCGACATGGGATGGGCGCCGTGGTCATCGGCGCGACCTTGGTGGGCGCAGGGGCCGCCTGCCTCATCCATGCGCTTGTGCCGGGCTGGTTCACGCAGACGGCCGGCAAGACGGTCGACCGGATGCATGATCATATGATCAAGCGGAAAGCGGGGGCAACAAACCCGGAGAGCTGGCCTGACTACGAAATCTGACCGGAAGGTTCCGGTCGCCATTGTCGGAGGCGGGGCCTCGGGTACAATCCTCGCCGCCCAGCTCGCAGCCCGCGGAATCCAGTCGGCCTTGATCGACGGCAGCGGTCGCATGGGCCGCGGCGTCGCCTATTCCACCACGGAATCTGTGCATCTCCTCAACGTCCGCGCCGAAAGCATGAGCGCGATCGCGGGTAAGCCGGCTGATTTCGTGAAGCGGTTCGAGGCCGAAGGCGGCGATCCGCGCGGCTTCGCTCAGCGCCGGTTTTTCGGTCGCTATCTCGACGAGATACTCGACCGAGCTGTTTCCGGCGGCTGCGTCCAACCCGTCGCCGCATTGGCGGACCGCGCCGAGCGAGCGAACGGCGCCTGGACGATCAACCTCGCCAGCGAGGAACCGATCGAGGCCCGCGTCCTTGCACTCGCGATCGGCAACCAGCAGCCCCAATCCCTTCGCGCGTTCGACGATGCCGGCGCATCGTACATCGCCAATCCCTGGGGTCGGGAATCGTCCGCCGCCGTCCGGGACCTGATCGCCGGGGGCGGCGACGTGCTGCTCGTCGGTACTGGACTGACGATGGTCGACCTCGCTCTTTCGCTCGACGCTGCGGGTTACCGCGGCCGTATCGTCGCGGTTTCGCGCAGAGGCCTCCTTCCGCGAGCGCATGCCGAATTTGCGGCCGCTCCGGTGGAAGCCGGCGACGTCCCGCATGGCCGCATGCTCGATCTGTGGCGCTGGTTGCGCGGTCGAAGCGCCCAAGTCGGCTGGCGCGCGGCCGTCGACAGCTTGCGCCCCCACAGTCATGCCCTCTGGACGAGCTTGGACGCGACGGATCAGCGGCGGTTCCTGCGGCACGCGCGTCCGTGGTGGGACGTTCATCGCCATCGCATCGCGCCGCAAGTCGCCGCAACCATCACCGGCATGATCGCGGAAGACCGGCTGCAGGTGATCGCGGGACGCGTGACGAGCGCAAACGTGATTCCGGACGGCCTCGAGGTCGAGATCCGCCCGCGCGGGTCGGAGCGGCTCCAGCGCATGACGTTTGCCTATGCGTTCAACTGCACCGGCCCGCTCCACGCCATCGATCAAACTAGCGACCCCTTGCTCCGCTCGCTCCTCGATGAAGGCGCGGCGCGACCCGATCGTCTCGGCATCGGGCTGGAGGTCGACGAAAACGCGCGCGCCGGGGAACGCTTATGGGCGCTCGGGCCTCTAACCAAGGGCCGCTATTGGGAAATCACGGCGGTTCCCGATATCCGGGAGCAGGCGGCCGCGATCGCCGAGGACATTGCGCGGGAGCTCAAGGAATGAACCCACCGTTCGAGCATGGCGAGCCCGAAGACGGCGATCTCGTCGATTCCGAGCAGACGTCGGAAGTCCCGGCGGACGTCAAGGAGGCGGTTCGCACGCTCATCCGCTGGGCGGGCGACGATCCCGACCGCGAAGGGCTGCTCGACACGCCGCGGCGGGTGGCCTGCGCCTGGCGTGAATATGCCAGGGGCTATGAAGAAGACCCGGCCGTTCACCTCAGCCGTACCTTCGAAGAGGTCGGCGGCTATGACGAGATCGTCCTCCTCAAGGACATTCCGTTCCAGTCGCACTGCGAGCACCATATGGCTCCGATCATCGGGAGGGCGGCGATCGCCTATCTTCCCAACGACAAGGTCGTCGGGATCAGCAAGCTCGCCCGGGTGCTTCACGGCTTTGCCCGCCGTCTCCAGGTGCAGGAGCGGCTGACGGCGCAGGTAGCGGACGCGATCTGGGAGCATCTCCAGCCCAAGGGCGTCGCCGTCGTGATCGAGGCGACGCACGCCTGCATGACCGCCCGCGGGGTTTCGACCCCCGGAGTCATGATGACGACCAGCCGGATGATGGGCACATTCCGTGAGGACGAGCGGAGCCGCCGCGAGGTGCTCGCGCTGATGGGATATTGATACAAGTAGGGCGGTCCCGCTGGCCTGAGGACCGCCCCACTGCCCACCCCCGAACGACCGGAGGGTGGCCAACGTCTCAGGCGTTGGTTTCCAGGCCGTGCTTCAGCTGGCTCATCTGGTCGTGACCCGAGCGCACCGACTGGTAGCAATTCTCGACGACCGACCGGCTCTCGCCGCTCAGCGCATCTGAATCCAACGCCGTTTCGAACTTCTCCTTGAGATAATCCTCGCCGCGCTCGACCTCGTTGACGATCGATTGTTCGTCCTGTCCGGTCACCGCAGCCTTGAGGTCCTCGAAGCGCTGGTGGGTCTTGCCCAGCAAGGAGCCGTCGTCCTCCGGGTTTCCGCCAAGGCGGCGCACTTCGCTGCGCAGCTGCTCGACGACCTGCTGCCGCTCGTTCGCTCGTTCACGGAAGATCTCGGCGAAGCGCTGGTTGTCGACGTCCTTAGCCGAATTCTCGTAGCCGGTGACGCTGTCGATAGTCGTCGCGATTAGCGTGTTGAGGGCGCTGATCTCCTCCGAATGCTGGTGGTCGGTCATTCATTTACTCCGTTTTGAGGGATTCAGGGGGAAGAACGCTCGAAGCTTGCAGCCGATGCGTGCTACCCGTCGAAAATCAGCAGGCATCCACCGCGAATTGCTGTCAATCTGCCGCGCGCGGCCTCGGGGGCGAGTCGCCGCACGGGGGATGGGGACATGGCATTTACTCGACGTGCGCTGCTCGAGCATATCGGTCGGGTCGGCGGCCTGGGCGCAGCCTACATGGCCATGGAGACCCTGGGACTGGCGATCCCGACGCCTGCGAGCGCCGAGAATTTCGCGCTTCCGAAAGACAGCGGAAGCGGCCGCTCAGTCGTGATCCTGGGGGCAGGAATCGCGGGCCTCGTATCCGCCTACGAGCTTCAGCGCGCGGGGTATCGGGTGACCCTCCTCGAGGCGCGTGACCGCATCGGCGGTCGTTCCTGGACGCTCCGAAACGGCACCAGGGTCGAACAGATCGGCCGCCCCGAACAACGTGCCACGTTCGATCCCGGCCTTTATATGAACTCGGGTCCGGCACGAATCCCGTCGAGCCATCGGGCGATCCTCGGCTATGCACGGCGCTTCGGCGTCCGCATGGAGCCGTTCATCAATGCCAATCGCAATGCGAGCTGGGACTTCGCGGGAAAGGTCTATCCCGAACGTCGAATGGTCGAGGATTTCCTCGGCCACATGACGGAGTTGCTCGCGAAGGCCATCGACCAGCATGCGCTCGACCAGTTCGCCTCGAGGGACGAGCTCGGGCTTTTGCGCCAGATGCTTCCCCAGGATGGCAAATATGTTCCGCAGGGGCAGTCGGGCTATTCGGTCGATCCCGCCGGCTACGCCCAGGCGGGTGTCCCGCTTCCTGCGCTCGGCTTGAAGGAGCTGCTGCCGAACCAGGCCATCTTTCTTCCCTACGGCTTTGAGCACATCTTCGACATGCAGCCGACGATGCTTCAGCCGGTTGGCGGAATGGACCGTATCGCGCATGCAATTGCCGATCAGGTCAAGCCGGTCATCCGGCTCAACTCTCCGGTTACTGCAATCCGCCGCTCCGGCGCCCGCGTCCGTATCGAGCACGGGCCCGGCGGCCAGATGACGGAGGCCGATTACGCAATCGTGACCATCCCCGCCGTCGTCCTCGAGCGAATTCCCAACGACTTCTCCGCCGCCAAGAAGGCTGCGCTCAAGGGCATCCCCTACCTTCCCAGCGTGAAGGTAGGCTTCGAGGCGCCACGCTTCTGGGAAACTGACGACAACATCTTCGGGGGTCTCGCCTGGACCGACCGCGCCAACGAGAATGTCATCTATCCTTCGGACGATATCGGCGCGGCCAAGGGGGTTCTTGTCGCCGCTTATGTGGCCGGCTGGACGAACCGGGACAATCCCCAGAAATTCGCGGGGTACAGCCACGATCAAAGGTTCCAGGTCTGCCGTGAATCGATTGAAGCCCTGCACCCCGGCAAGTCGCACCTGCTCTCGAAGCCGGTCACGGTCGCCTGGGGGCTGACGCCTTATTCCGAGGGCGTCGGTGCGCTGTGGCCCGACGACGGCACTCCGGGCGCCTCACGCGGCGCGCAATATGCCGAGCTGCTGAAGCCCGAGGGACCGATCGTCTTCGCCGGCGAGCATTTGAGCTACCAGGGACTGTGGCAGGAAGGCGCAGCCGTTTCCGCACACGAGGCGCTGAAGCTCGTCGCCGCGATGGAGAGGGTTGGCACCACCGCGCCGGCATAGCTAGGCTGGGTTCGCTCGGGTTCTGTTTGGGGAGCAGCCATGCGTTTGATGCGTCAAGTTCCTGCCGCGCTTGCGGCGCTTTGTCTTTGTTCCACGTCGTTCGCCGAGCAGCTTCAGCCGACAGGGGAGTGGACGGTCAGTACCGCACCCAATCACTGCGTGCTTTCGCGCAGTTACGGGACGGTCAAGAGGCCGCTAACACTGAACTTCCAAAAAATGCCGCTTCGGCGTGATTCGGAGCTAGTCATTGTCACTAAATCTCGCGGACTCCCTCCGACCGGAGCGGACGCCGAAGTAAGAGCCGGCACAGCGAAGACCCATGGCTCGCATGTCATTGCCTACGACGCGGTGGGAGGTATCCGGCGAGCTGCCGTTGGCCTCGAACGTGAGGTCATCGACGCGGCCGCAGCTTCCCCCGACCTGACAATTCACATGCCCGGCTCGACCTTTAGAAGAGGGTTGGCACCACTCTATTACAAGCAAGCGGCGTTCCCATGATGAACGTGATCGGATGGAGGTCGTGCAGCAGTGGAGAGTCCGCGGCGGCGAAAGGCGCTGTTAGGATAGGCTGCCGACCGCTAACATTCCTTCCACAGTCCAGAAAGGCTCCTATGCTTGGCCGTGTTTGCGTAGCTTGTGGCGCGATCTCTCTTCTCTTTTCGGCGGCAACCGTAGCAGCGCAACCGCCGCTCGAGCCGATCGGCAAATGGGACCTCGACTATGGCGAGGCTCAGTGCATCGCGGTTCGCGATTATGGCAGCGCCGAAAATCCAATCTCCTTCGCTATCCGGCCCGCGCCCAACGGCGAAACCTTTGAGCTATTGATTGCTCGAAAGACTTCCGGCCCTCGGTTCGCTCAGGAACTGGAGGGTAGCGTCGATTTCGGGGGCGGCCCCAATAAGGCGTGGCTGTTGCACTATGAATTGCGGACGAAGAATCTCGACGTCTATCAGTTCAGGATCTCTGCAGTGGAGATGGCTGAGGCCCGTTCGGCGCACGCCGTCACCTTGCGTATCAAAGGCGCGCCGGACTTCGCCTTCGAATTGGATTCCATTCCGCAATTGCTTGACGGTCTCGACGCCTGCACCGCCGATCTGAAGCGGTACTGGAACATCGACGATGCCAAGCAGGCCAAACAAGAGCCGGTCGGGAAATCTGCGCGGGGCGATGTGCGTACGATCTTCACAGCCAACGACTACCCGACGGAAGCCTCAAGTCGGCACCAGCAGGGGCAGTCGCAATTCCTCCTCCTGGTCGATGAGAAAGGGCACGTTGCCGGCTGCCACGTCGTCGTCGCTAGTGGCGTACCGGCCCTCGACGCGATGGGATGCCAGGTGATTTCAGGAGAGGGCGAAGTTCACGCCGCAACCGACAATAGCGGGAAGCCGGTTCGAAGCAGCGTGATCACGCCGCCCATCCGATGGCAAATGGAGGGTTAGGCGCCCACGCCCGGCAGCTTCGCGGCAATGCCCGCCCAGCTCTGGGTGTAGATCAAGGCAAGCGGAACGACTGCCGCGGCGGTCGCGACGGCATAGCCGGTCCAGGTCGCTGGATGAACCTTGCCCTGCGTGCGCCAGTCCCAGATGAACAGCGGCGCGAACAGGAGCGCGGTTCCGGCAAGAAGCTGGATGGTAAAGCCCCAGAAGGTTGGTGGCGCCAGCGGGATCCGGCTGAATCCAGGACCGGCGGCAAATATGATCGTGGCGCCGAGCATCAGCCTCTTGTGCCACTGCGACTGCTTGCGGCGACGCCAGGCTTCGTAGACCAGGAACCCAAATGCCGGGATCACCGCCAATGGGATCGCGGTCCAGTTGAGCGCATCTGTAAACGGCGGATGGCTTTCGCGTGGCACGGCCCAGACGGCGGTGACGTACATCACCGGGATGAGCGCGATCGCAAGCAGCATCGAGGCCTTGCCGAGCTTCATGTGGGTCTCGGTGCGCCGCGCGGACACAAGTTGAGTCTGAGCTACGAGCAGCGCCATCCACAGGGTGAACATGAGGCCATGGAAGATGACGGCCGGCGGCAGCGTGGGATTGGGCCGCGGATATTCCGGAACGATTCCGCGCAAGTAGAAGCTCGGCGCAAAGCCGAGAAAGACGACGACGACGAGCAAGAGCGCCATGCGCGAATAGAATCGGCGCTCGGACGTCCTGCGGTCCGACCCGGACATCATGACGGTTGCCATCAACTCACCCCCCGGCAAATGGCTGAATGGGCTGCACCTTGGTCGAAAATCTGTGTCGGATCAACGACGATGCGGTGACGCTGGCGGAACTTGGCTCTGGTCAATAGAAGATCGCCATTCAGCGAAGGGAAAACTGAAGATGCGCCTTCTGAATATCGTTGCAGCAGCGCTTGCGATTTCGATTGCAACCGGTCCTTCGATCGCCGCGCCCAAGACCCCGAATATTGCCGCTGCCGTGGCGGCGGCCAACCGTACGCCGGACAACGTCAAGCTCGACGCCGGCCGAAAGCCCGCCCAGGTCTTAAGCTATCTTGGTTTGAAGCAAGGAATGCACGTTCTCGACCTCTTCGGCGCCAATGCCTACTGGGCCGAGATCGAGGCGCCGGTGGTCGGGCCCAAGGGCCATGTGACCGTCTGGCAGCCGACCCAATTCTATCGTGAGAAGACCAAGGCCTCCTTTGACGCCTTCGCTGCGAAGAACCCGAACGTCTCCATCGTCACCTCGCCCTTCGAAGCGCCAGCGCTTCCCGGGAACTATGCCGACTTCGTGATTCTCAACGACAATTATCACGACACCTATTGGCAGAACGAGAAGTTCGGCATTCCGCGGATGGACCCGAACGCATTCCTGAAGGCGGTTTATGCGGCGATGAAGCCGGGCGCGGTCATCGGCGTGATCGACCATGTCGCGAGCCCGAACAATGACGTGCGAGCGACCGTGGAAAAATACCACCGGATCGACCCGAACGTGGTCAAGGCCGACTTCAGGCGCGCCGGATTCGTTCTCGTCGGCAGTAGCAACGTGCTTCGCAACCCGGCCGACACGCACACCACTGAAGTTCACGACGCCAGCATCAAGGGGAAGACCGACCGGTTCATCTTCAAGTTCCGGAAGCCGCGTTGACCGATCCGACCGCGGCCGCGACCGACAAGGCGGGCCGGAGCTTTCGGACCTATTGGGCGCTCGCCGCTCTCGTTGCCGGCCTCCTTCTGGGATGGCTTGCGGATCATTGGCCATCCGGCGTTCGCGATGGGGCCCTGTCGGTCGCCTCCTTCGTAGGCACCTTGTGGCTGAACGGCCTCAAGATGACCGTCATCCCACTCGTCGTGACGTTGCTGGTCACCGGCGTCGCCAAAAGCGCGGAAGCGGCGAAGGCCGGTCGAATTGCCAGCCGGTCCGTGCTGTGGATCGTGATCGTCTGCACCGTGTCGGCGCTGTTCGGCGCCATCGCCATGCTGCTTCTGACTCACCTCGTTCCGCTTGCGCCATCCACTGCGGCGGCGTTGCAAGGCGCGCTTGCGGCAGTGGAACAAAGGACGACGGTGCCTCTGGCCGGGGTCTCCGATTTCTTCAAGGGTGTCATTCCCTCGAACGTCATTGCCGCCGCGTCGAACGGCGACGTCCTCCCGCTCGTCGTCTTCGCACTTCTGTTCGCGCTCGCCCTGACCCGCATCGCCGAGCCGGCGCGCCGAAGCGTGGTGACCTTGTTCGAAGCGGTCGCGGATGCGCTGCTGGTCATCGTCCGCTGGGTGCTGTGGATCGCTCCACTCGGAGTCTTCGCGCTCGCCTTCTCGGTTGGGTCTGAAGCCGGAGGCTCGGCGTTCGCTGGCCTCGGCCACTATATCGCGCTGGTTTCCGCGGTCGGCATCCTTTGGATGATCCTGGCAGCCTATCCGATGGGGATCATCGGCGGCCGTGTGCAGCCCGCGCGGTTCCTTCGCGCGATGATTGGTCCGCAGGCCGTCGCGATCTCGACCCGGTCGTCGCTTGCCTCGCTTCCAGCGATGCTCACCGCGTCCCGTGCGATCGGCGTCCGGCCTCGAGTGGCGGACATCGCACTCCCGCTGGCCGTGGCCCTGTTCCGCTCGACGGGCCCGGCGATGAACGTCGCGGTCGCCTTCTACGTTGCGCATTGGCTCGGCATTTATCCCAGCGAAACGCAGATGTTCGCTGCGATCGCGGTCGGCGCGGTCATGAGCTACGGCGCGGTCAGCCTTCCGGGCGAGGTGACCTACATCAGCTCGATCGCTCCGATTTCGCTTGCGCTCGGCATCCCCATCGCCCCGCTCGGCTTGCTGGTCGCGGTGGAAATGGTGCCGGACATCTTCCGAACCCTGGGGAACGTCACCTTCGATGTCGCGCTTGCCACCGTAGTCGACCGCTCTGTCACGGACCCGTCACGTACCTGAACCCTGGCTGACCGCCGTTCGTCGATTGAACGTCTGACGAACGCCTTCTGTCGGACCGCCGATAATCTCCTCACCGTCATCGACGCGCGGGTGAACGTGACCCAATCGTCGGGCACATAAAGCCTGCGACGCGGGGCCGATTGCTCCTCACTTCCCCAGCCGCCCCGCGTCGTCAAAAAAGGGAGATATGCAATGTTGAAGACCATTCCCGCGCTGGCCGCGTTGGGCATCGCGGCGGCTCTGGTCGTTCCGACCGTGGGCTACGCCCAGGAGACGGCCTCAGCTCGTGTGTCCTACGCCGATCTCAACCTCGCGACGGATTCGGGTCAGCAAACGCTGGTCCGCCGGATGTCCTACACCGCGGACCAGCTCTGCGGCGTTGGCAAGTGGAAAGCGCTCGGACTTGTCCAGGAAGCCGGCAACTGCAGCAAGGACGCGATGGCGAACGCCCAGCCGGCCTATGAGCTCGCAGTCGCGGCGGCGCGGCATGGCACGGTCATCGTTGGAGGGGCAGCCGCCCTCATCATCACCGCACGGTGACTATTCCCAGCAACCGCCGCGCGTCCTGTCCCGGATGCGCGGCGGTTTTCTTTCGTCCTGAACGGCCTTAGCGGCCCGCGATGGCCCGGACCCGGTCCGAATAGAGGCGGCCGACCGGCTGCTCGGTGCCGTCGCCGAGGCGGGCGATCCAGCGCCCCGACTGGTTGCGCGTGAACCCGGTGATGAAGTCCTTCCGAACGATCGCCGAGCGATGGAGCCGAACGAACAGTTCGGGATTGAGGCCTTCCTCCAGCGCGGCCATTGAGTGATGGATCAGCCAGCTGCGCCGTCCGACGTGGAGCCGCATGTAATCGCGCTCCGCCGATACCCGGTCGACGTCCTGCGCGGCAATCCGGACCAGGCCCGACAGGTCGGACGCCCAAAACTCCTCCAGCCACTGCGAGCTCTTGCTCCGCTGCGGCTCGTCCGAGCGGCTGCGCAGGTATGCGCGAGCGCGATCGAGTGCGCGCTGGAGCCGCAACGGCTCAACCGGCTTCATCAGATAATCGACCGCCTCGACTTCGAAAGCGGCAACGGCGAACTGGTCGAAGGCGGTCACGAACACGACCGCGGGCGACGGATTCTGCGCTGCGAGCGCGCGGGCGACGCCGATTCCGTCAAGGCCGGGCATCGCGATGTCGAGCAGCAGGAGGTCCGGATGGAGCGCTTGGGTGAGATTGATCGCGGAATCGCCGTCGCTCGCGGTGCCGACGAGCTGCGCTCCATCGGCCCTCGCAAGGAGCAGCTGGAGCCGTTCTGCGGCTAGTGGTTCGTCATCGGCAATCAGGACTCGAAGCGGCTGTTCCTCAACCATTCATTTCCACCGGCATTGTGAGTGCAACTTTGAACCCTCCGCCGGACATCGCTCCAAACCGGCAGCTCCCCCTACTACCGAAGCGGGCTTCAAGTCGCTGACACACGTTTGCGAGGCCCACGCCGGTGCCCTCGTGGGTCGCCGCCGAAAGATCCTCCTTTCCGCCATTTTTCAGGCGATTGCTTACCTCAACCACCATCCGGTGGTCGTCGAGGTGGCGCGCTTCGATCCGGATCACCACGGTCTTGCGACTCTTTGAGACGCCGTATTTGATCGCATTTTCGACGATCGGCTGGAGAAGCAGGGCGGGGAGGCGGGCCTGCTCGAGGCCTTCCGCGACGTCGATCTCGACATGCAGACGGTCGGGGAAACGCGACTTCTCGATGTCGAGATAGAGTCGCTGCAGGTCGATCTCCTCGGCCAGGGTGACGTTGGCGCCGGGATCGAGCGATAGGCTGGTCCGGAAGAAAGTCGAAAGCGCCAGCAGCATGGTTTCAGCGCGGTCCGTGCGGTTGGTCATCACCAGCGACGACAGCGAATTGAGCGTGTTGAAGAGGAAGTGCGGGTTGATCTGATAGCGCAATGCCCGGACCTGCGCGGCCTGCGCCGCGGCTTCAGCATCCGCAGCCCTGCGTTCGGCGCCATGCGCTTCGGATTGCGCGACCATTGCGATGTAGAAGGCGCTCCAGGCGGCAAAGAAGAAGAGCCACACGACCATCACATCCGCGGCGGAACGGAATTGCTCGTACGGCGAGAGCTCCGATGCGCGCGGCCAGGTAATCACGAGCGGCTGCTCGTTCGGCCTGTTGATGATCATCTGATTGCCGATATCGGTAACGTGATAACCTTCGCGCGAGACGTAATGGATTTCGTCCTGCGGCTTGTCCTGGAAATTGTCGGCCCAGATTGCGAGACCCGACAGGACCCCCGATGCGAGAATCGTCCCGAGGCCCGCAACGGCAGCCTTTCGCCTGAGGTTGGCGCCGGGGGCGAGCAGGTTGACGGCTAGGTAGATCCCAAAAGTCAGGATCGTTCCGCAGCCGACGGTGAAGGCGCGATTGTTGATGAGGGTCCACGGATCGGAGCCGAGGAAGGCACGGGCGACAACGGTAAGCGCGTAGAAAAACCAGAAGCCAAGGATCGATTTCAGCGCGAGTGGCCAGTCGCTCAATCGCCTTTCGGCGACGACCGGTGCGGGTGTCATGAACATGAGACCTTCATGTCCCAAAATGCCGTCCGCGCAAACCGCCACCTGCCCGTTGGCAGAAGCGCGGGTGCACCCCGTCGAATCCGTGCCCGTCGGGAACGCCGCACGCGTCCTGCTCGTTACAGGTGGGCAATGGTACGCTACGGAGAGGCTCCTGTGAACGATGCGAAAAAAGACCCGCCGCCCGTCGTCCACTCGGCTGACCCCGAGAGGGACCTGGAGTTGAAGCTGAAGCGCAATCCCAACGATCCAAACCTCAAGGCGGATGTTGGGAGCGATGAATCCATGGACGCGTCCGATCCGCCGGCGGCAACGCAGCCCGGCTGCTCGGACGAACCGGCGCCGTCTTCCGGATTTCCCGAATAGGTTACGTTACCGTCACAAAAACGCATCGCCGTTGCAATAAATCAACAATCCACAGTTTTGAGACCCGTGGTGGATTTCTAACCTAGACGCGGTGACTCCCCTCTGATTCAATATGAATGGGGGGTGGGACTGTGGTTAAGTATCTCGCAACCATATCAGCCGCATGATCCCGCCTGGGCAAAAGGAGTCGGGTTCATGATTACGCGGACCAGCCAGCCGGCAAGCGGCGCGATGCTGATCTCGGAGATGAAGGAGTTTGCGAGCTTCCCGAAAGCCACGCAGCGCTACATCCGACGGTCGCTCGATGTGGCTTATGGTCGCCGCGATGCCATCGAATGCTGGGCACGCGACGAAGGCGAAGCCGCCTCGATCCGCGCCCAGGCCCGCCTCTACAAGCAACTCGATCATCTGCGCCTGCAGGTGCCGGACGACAGCGGTCTCGATATGATCGAGCCGTTCATCGGCATGCTGATCACGGTTTCCGCGTTCGATCTTGGCCAGGACCGCCTGCCGAATTTCGCCGCCTATCGCTTCCTTTACGAGCGTCTGATCGGCGCGGCCTCGCGGCCGTGGCTTCCGGCGGCGTTCTGCTCGGCCGCGGCGCTCCCGCACCTTCACCCGGACCGCCGCCGGATCCTGCTTCAGTCGATCAGCGAGAGCGCGGCTACCGCGCCCGGCTGGTCGAGCCGCGAGCCGGTGTTCTGGCCGGAGTGGGTCGAGAAGGTCGATCTCAAGGCCGCGGCTTAGGTCGCAGCCTTCACTGATTACCCTGCGCTGCCCGGCATTGCTCGACTCTGGCCTGCTTGAGGCTGGCGAGATCTGATTGCCAGCAATCGCCGAGCACCGAACAATAGCAGGTGTCAAATTTCATCTTGAAGCGGGCGCGATCGAGTTGATGCCAGGTGCTGGCGTTCGCTGGCGCCAAATCCATCGTGAAGAAGTCGAGCGATTCCCCACCCCTGATTACCTTTCCTTCGACCGGCTGACTGAGCGGAGCTCCTGCCTCCATCTTCGCCGGGCCTGACTTTGGCAGCGCGTAGCCGCAACAATCGCGCATGAATGCATAGGGGTTGCTGTACTCCTTTCCGGCATAGACCATCCTGAAGCGCTCGACGATCGCCGGTCCCACGCCTTGGTTCTCAACGCTCATGGTGATCGACAATTTGCGGTTCTCGTCGGTATTGCCGGACTTGAACTGAAGGAGCGGCCAGCTGCTAGCGGCCAATGTCTTCTCCATGGTTCGGCTTTGCTGCGTAGCGATGAACAGCGAAACGCAAGAGATCAGGATAGCGCTCCCGGCGACGATCAAATCGAGGACGCCATAACCAGCCACCCTCGTCCGCACGTCTATTCCCGTCGGCGTGACCACTGCTGGCGGCTCCGGCCTGCGCTCGCTGGCTTCTGAGCTCATCGCTAACATCTTTCATTGAAGAGTGTGCTAGTCACATAGCACGGTGGCTGAGCTTGCGGCTAGGGAGCGACCGGCAACCGAACCGATGGAAAGATCTCAGCCAGCTGCCTGAGGCTGTTCGCGGCGCTCCGGTGGTGCACGAAGACGGCGCCCGCCGCCTCATAGGCCGCGCGGTGCTTCTCCCGATCGTCCACAAGCACGTCGCCCGGATGCATGTGCTTGTGTTTGTCCCGCGCCATGCAGGTGATGATAGGAACGCCGGGGAAGTGTTCGGCAGCCCATTCGATCTTCTGCGGCGCGGCCCAAGAGCCGATGGGCAGTCCCGTGAGGATCGTCGGTTTTAGATGCTCGACCGCGTCGAACAGCAGCCTGGCGTCCGGCATCTCCGGCAGTGAGCCATAGAAGTCGTTCGCCTTCGCGAGCCGCTTCCAGAACGTGCCCCTGCCGTGCTTTGCGATGAACGACTTCGGGCTCATGCCGAGGAGCCCCCGCGCAGCCCGATCGAAATCGGCGAGCACTCCATCCGCGTCGAGGAATAATCTCGGCTCAGGCATCAGAAGCGGGCGGGCGTGAGCTCGACCGGAAGGGGGGCTTCGAGATAATCCCAGCCTCGATCGCGAAGGACGTCGTTACTCTCGCGTGCCCTTCGGCCGGGCCCGAGCGACCAAGTGATATGGTAGGTCGATCCATCGGGCCGGTCGGTGGTCCCGTTGAGCTCCACGACAAGGCATTCGAGGCTCTGACCGTCATCGGCACGGCCCACCACTCTTGAGCTTGCGGGCTTCTCCGGTAGCGGCGTCGCTGGCGTCGCGCCGACGCGCAGCGTGACATGGTCCGCAACGACATTCTCATATTTCGGTGGGAAGCGGTCGAGGAGAAGCTCGCGCTCGACCTCGGGAAGCTTCCAGCCGGTGACGGTTCCAGGCTCGGCCATGCTTGCCCGACGCGGCAGCTTGCGATCAGTTCCGTTGAGCGATGCGGTCGACCAGGTCACGAGCGAAATCGATCAGCGTGTCGTCCCTTGCGCCCATGACGAGAATGCGGTCGCCGGATTTCGCTTCACGGACGAGGCCTTCGCCGATCTGGGCCCGATCCGCGACATGGACCGCATCGCGGTTCCCCTCGCTTATCCGCGCGACCAGCCAGTCGCTACCGCGCGTCCGCTCGACCGTGCCGCCGTGATAAACCGGATCCGGAAGGTAGAGCCGATCCTCTGGCGCCATACCGCTGACAAACGCCTCAGCCAGTTCCTCCCCCATCTTGGCCAGCGGTCCGTAGCCGTGCGGCTGGAACATGATGAGCAGGCGGCCCGGGTGCGCTCGGAGGGTTGCCAGCGTCGCAGCGATCTTGTCGGGATTGTGTGCGAAATCGTCGATGACCGTAACACCGCCAACCTCGCCCACGATCTCGAGGCGACGCCTCAAGCCTTCGAAGCGGCCCAAGGCGGCCGCGGCATCGGCAACCGCGACCCCGAGGGCACGTGCCGCTGCGATCGCCGCAAGCGCATTCGAGGCATTGTGACGGCCCGGCACCTGGAGCTGGACGTCGTGGCGAGCGCCTTCAGCTTCGACGGCGAAGCTTGCCCCCTCTGCTTTCAGCTGCAGGTCCTTGCCCATGAAGTCCGCGCCCGGGCTGTCGAAACCGTAGCCGAGACGATTGTCGGGAGGGATCACGTCGGCAATCGCCCTCGTCTCGGGATCGTCGAGGTTCACGACCGCCTTGCGCGCGCGCAGCAGGAAGGCGGCGAAGAGGCTCCGCAACTCCTCCATCTCCTTGTGGTCGAGGCTGATGTTGGTCAGCACTGCGATCTCGGGACGATAGAGCGCGATCGAACCGTCGCTCTCGTCGACCTCACTGACGAACAGCTCGGGATCGCCGACGAGCGCGCTTGCGAAGGGCGCGGCTGGCGTCACGAAATTCTTCATCACCGCGCCGTTCATCACCGTCGGCTGGCGGTGGCAGGCATGGAGGATCCAGCCGATCATTCCCGTGACCGTAGACTTGCCACTGGTTCCACCGACGGCGACGCTGCGCTGCGCCGAATTGAGAAGCTTCGCCAGGAACTCCGGCCGGGTGAGGTGGGCGAGGCCGAGCTCCTTCGCCTTGACCACGTCCGGAACCGTCGGCTCGACGGCCGCAGAGGTGACCAGGGTCATCCCTTCCTGCAGACCAGATCCGTCCTGGGGGAAAAGCTGAATTCCAAGCGAGCGCAGGTAATCGAACTTGTGCGGCGTGCGGCCGGCGTCGAGCGAGCGGTCCGAGCCCGCCACCTTGGCGCCCGACGCGCGCACGATGGACGCCAGCGGGAGCATTCCGCTGCCGCCGATGCCGCTGAAGAAAACCGGAGAATCAATCATCGCCGCGCCCTAGTCGGCGTCGGCGGCTAAGGCCAGCGGAGCCCGTTCAGAAGGCGCGGACAACGCCCATGTTGAAGACTGTTCGGCCGTAATCGTAGATCTCGATGGGGCTTCGATTGCGCTCCCAGGTCAGGCTCATCGTCGGCGCGAAGCCCCTGAACTGCACCTGTCGTGCGGTTGCAGCGAGTGTCGCGCGGTAGAGCGTGTCGTCGCGCTTGACCGGGTAGAGCGCCAGGCGCTGGTCGGCGACGAGGCGGCCGAACGTCAGCGCGCTGCTCAACGTCAGCCGGCCTGCCTCATGCCAGCCGAACAGCGAGACTTCGCCCGTTACGTCGGAATAGCCGGGATCCTCTAGCGACTGGCGGATACCGGTGAGCGTGATCCCGCAGCCGCTCGTCTCCGAAAGCGCGGCTTCGACCGTCATCGACCCCGAATAGCTGTGGCCGCTCTCGAGCGAATTCAGGTGGTTCCAGATCCTGCTTGCGGCGAGCGAACCATGGATCTGGGCGGTTGCGGCGATGGGATGCGCGGCATCGAGCTGCAGGCTGGCGGCGTCGGTGAACGGATCATGGCCGTACCAGCGCCGCGACCCGCCGACGCTCGGATGAAGCTGGAAGCTTCCAACCGTCAGCTCGGGACCGAAGCTGGCGCCGAGCGAGACGTCGTTGAAGCGAGACTTGCGATAGAGGTTCGCGGAAGCCGAGAGCGTGCCGAGCAGATTGGCATCGCGGCCGAACGCAATTCGCCCGTAGCTCTGTCCCTGCACCGCGATACCGCGCCCCGATTGTGCGCGCGCGTCCTTGTCGAGCGTGAAATCGCCGATGACGGTGCCAAGCGTATCGGAGCGCGTGGCTCGATTGACGTTGCTGTCGCTCGCGACCGCGACGTCGATTGTCCCGCCCATCGGCTTTCGGGCGCGCAGCGCCTCCGAAAAGCGATCGACCTGCTGCGCGACTTCGGCCGGAAGCGGGCCAGCACGAACCGCGCGAAGCTCCCGCCGCGCGGCTGCTTCGTCTCCCATTTTGACGAGGAGATCGGCAAGCTCGAGGCGGACGCGCTGCGCCGATGGCTGCTCGTCGAGGATCGAACGAAGAAGAACCGCGCTTTCGGTCAGCCGCCGCTCCTTCTCGAACATGCGGGCGAGGCGGAACCGCGCTTCGTTTCGGATCTCGAGCTCCGGGTTGGTCGCCAGAGCGCGATAGATTGCCTCCGCAGTCCCGGTGTCATCCTTATGCTGGGCCGAATCGGCGAGCGCGAACATGTCGGCCGGCGTTAGCGTAACCGATCGATCGTCGTTTCGCGTCGGGCTGATGCGAATTGCGGACGTGCCGGGCCCCGCGGCCACGGCGGCTGCGACCAACAGATCAATCATGGCCGCGCCCTTTCCGGCGCGGGAAGGCCATTAAAGACGATCACTAAAAACCCCACCGGACTAAAGGTTTAATGGCATGAACGGCGGCTGACGCAATCATGTTCTCGGATCAGGAGGCTTTCATAGGCATGCCGGGAGCTTGTCGATCCGCCCTTCGCCGACCTAAGCATGTGCGATGCGGATTGCCGTCGTTGCCCCAAGCTGCATGCTGAAGCGCGAGGCGGCGGACCGCGTCCAGGCGATTGCCGCCGGGCGGGGCGATTGCGAGCTCCTCATCCACGATCAATGCTTCCTGTCGGACGGGCACTTCGCCGGTCCCGACGAGGCGCGTCTTCGCGCGCTTCGAGAGGTTATGGCCGATCCGGGAGTTGACGCCATATGGTTCGCGCGCGGCGGATACGGCTCCAACCGGATTGCCGAGGCTGCGCTTCAAGATTTGCCGGATGCCGCGCGTGCCAAGACGTATATGGGCTACAGCGACGCCGGCTTTCTCCAGGCGGGGTTGCACAATCTGGGATTGGAAGTCGCCTGGGGCCCAATGCCACAGGACGTCCTCCGCAGCGGCGGCGAAGCGGCGGTGACGAGGGCGCTCGACTGGCTCGTGCGACGCGATCGGTCAGCGCTCGAACCGGCGCTCGAGCAACCGGCGATGGCCTTCAACCTGACGGTTCTGTCGAACCTGCTCGGAACGCCGCTCGAGCCGGACTTTTCAGATGTCGACCTGCTCATCGAGGAAGTCAGCGAGCAGCTGTACCGGATCGACCGGACGATGTTCCATGTGACGGCCAGCCCGAACGTCCGCCGCGTGGCTCGCCTGCGTCTTGGAAGGGTCGCCGACATCCTCGAGAACGACCCCGAATTCGCCGCCGACGAAGCAGCAATTGTCGAGGATTGGTGCGCGCGTTCGGGCATCCTTTACGGCGGCCGCGCGGACATCGGCCACGACGAGCGGAATCGAGTCGTTCCGTTCCTCTCGCAAAATCGCTGAATTCCCCTCTGTAACGGCATTGCAATGCGCTTCGAGTTGCGCTCTATCTGCTGAGGAACAACAGGAGGGCCTGATGGCACAAGGAACTGGTCGTAAAGCAGGGGGCGGACTGGCTCGCCCGGTGACTCCGTCAGCGGATCTCGCGAAGATCACCGGGAGCTCGCCGCTGCCGCGGAGCCAGGTCGTTTCGAAGGTGTGGGATCACATTCGCAAGAACAACCTGCAAAACCCGCAAAACAAACGAGAAATCGTGGCGGACTCGACGCTGAAGCCGATCTTTGGGGGCAAGGATCGCGTCAGCATGTTCGAGATGAACAAGCACCTCTCGAACCATCTGAAATAGTTTCAGGCGTTCGGGGGCGAAGAGGGGGATCCGCTTCGGCGGGTCCCCTTTTTCACATGTGGAGGACGCGACTCGGCTCCGAGAATCAGCCGCGCCAGAGCCCGTCGAGCCTTTCTTCGGTCACTGGAAAGCCGAGATGAGCGGGAATCGTGATGAATTTCTCGCCGTTCCGTTCTTCTACCCAAGGAGTGACCGGCTCGATCGGATGAGCCAGGGCGTCGGCCCTGATTTCCTCGAAACTGGAATGCAACGCGAGCCGTTCGAGCGTCCGCCGCGTCGGGAAGATGAGACGTGCGTCGCTGCGCCGGTCTCGCTCCAGCACTTCCGCCGCCGTCAGCCAGGCGGCGCCCGCGCACTCTCCTTCGATGACCCGCGGCGACCAGTCTCCCGGCGGGCAGGGCGCGACGAAAAACAAGGTGTCGAAGCGGCGAACCGCATGGAACTTCGGAACCCACCGCGCGAAGGGCGTCAGATGGCCGGCGGCGATGGAGAGACCGGATTCGCCTAGAAGCTCTGCGAACGGCCTTTCCTCGATCAGGGCGCGCTGCAGCTCGCCGGAGTCAGCATGGCTGGGGACTGGCGAAAGCCCGACGGGGATTGCCGTTTCTTCTAACGTTTCTCGCACCCCGGCGACTGCGGCGGCATCCACGCCGAGCGCCAAGGCAAGGGCGCGGTCCGCCTCGTCGATCCGCCCACCCGGGAAGACCAAGGCTCCCGCGGCGAACGCCATGCCCTGCGCGCGCTCGACCATCAGCAGTTCGGGCGCAGCGCCTCGTTGCTCGCGAACGACAATCAGGGTGGCGGCAGGAATTGCCTCGTCCGGCATCGTCCCGACCTAGGCTCCGCCAGGGCAAAGAAAAAGCCGCCGGACGGCGCCGGACGGCTCATTCCTGTATGCCTGCCGCGATTACATGGCGTCGACGTTGTTCTCGACCTCCTCGCTCGGGTTGGGGCCGTTGTCCGCAGCCGCATTCTCGTCGAGATTCTGCTCTTGATTGCTGAGCGCCTGGTCTTCCGCGTTCGCCGCTGCGTCGTTGGCAAGGGCGTTGAGGTCGTCGGCAGCAGGCTGATTGATCTCGGCATTGCTAACCTGATCCTGGTTGGAGCTGTTGCACCCGCCGAGCGCCAGTAAGCCAGCGCCGCCAATCAGAAAAACCAGTCTTTTCATGTTCTTGAGTCCCCAGAGTGCTAGATTGGAATGGATATCCATATCAGCAGTCTGCGCGGGCTTTCCACCCTTTTTCGTCGATTTGACGACAATTCGCAGAGGGCCGGAATCCTTGAGATTGCGCGTCAAATTCCCTATCTAAGCGCTGCCGGGCAACCGGCTATGTCGGTAGACTGTCAGGTGGAATAGGCACTTCGGACCCGGGGGGCAGTACCCCGGCGCCTCCACCATCAACCGCGCAAAGGATCATCCCTCGCGCTGTTGTTGATGGGGGCGAAATAGGATCGACGAGTGCAATAAAGGCCCGATTGCCGATCGGATTGAGCCACCGCAACGGCTCATTCACACAAGTGCTAACGATAACGAGGCACTCGCTATTGCTGCGTAACTGAGGTCCTAACGGACTGAAGTTACAAGGTTAAAGCGCGGTCGGACCCCACCGGGCAACAGAAGGGGATTCCAGCGGCCTCCGAGGGAGCCGGGCAACAGAATCCCTCGGACTCCCTCAATTAACGCGACGCGCTGGACTTCCTGCGTCTTCGTCCTGTTCCAAGCTCGGTCGAACACTGCTTTCGAGCAAATCTTCCCGACCTCGCGTCACGCTTCCCTCTTCAGCTTTCTCTTCGAGCGCAATTGCTTTAATCCGAAGTGAATCCACCGAGTGCGGGGGGCTGAATTTGTCCGACATCTTCGTATCTTACGGCCGTTCTACCGAGGCTCAGGCTCACGAGGTCGCGGAGGCTTTGCGTTCGGTCGGTTACAACGTCTGGCGCGACGACGAATTGCCGGCACACCGCGCTTACGGTGACGTCATCGAAGAACGGCTCCATGCGGCGAAGGCGGTGGTCGTGCTTTGGTCGGCGGAGGCGGCGCGTTCGCAGTGGGTGCGGGCAGAAGCCGACATTGCTCGCGAAGCCGGGACCTTGGTCCAGGTCACGATCGACGGCACGATCCCGCCATTGCCGTTCAACCAGATTCAATGCGCCGATCTCAAGGGATGGAACGGCGACACCAATGCCCCGGGATGGCGGAAGGTCGAAAGCAGCGTGGCGCTCCTCGTCAGGGGTGCGCCCCAGGAATCCAGTCAAAGTTCGCAAGCGAAAGTCGCGCCGGTTCGGCGGGTAGCGATCTGCGTGTTGCCGTTCATCAATTTGAGTGGCGATGCCGAGCAGGAGTATTTCAGCGACGGCATCACCGACGATATCATCACCGATCTGTCGAAGGTCTCGGCACTGTCCGTTACCGCCCGCAACACCGCATTCACGCTCAAGGGACAGACGCTCGAGGCCGGCCAGATTGCTCGGCAACTCAATGTCACGCATGTTCTTGAAGGCAGTATCCGAAAGTCGGGCGACCGTGTCCGGATCAACGCCCAGCTGATCGATGCCGAGGCTGGCGACCATGTCTGGGCGGACCGATACGATCGTGATCTCACGGACATCTTTGCGATCCAGGACGAAATCTCGAAGGCCATCGTCTCCGCGCTCCAGGTCAAGCTTCTGCCTAAGGAAAAGAAGGCGATCGAAAATCGCGGAACGTCGAGCGTCGAGGCGTACAATCTTTACCTGATGGCCCGGCAACATTGGATTAGCGGCAACGACGGCGACATTCGGCGCGACGAGGTGGTCGTCAGGCTTTGCAGGCAAGCGACGGAAATCGATCCGAACTATGCGAAAGCGTGGGCCCTGATTGCGCTCGCGCAGGCGGAGATGCGCTTCGGACATTCGCTTCCCGAAGACGCGCTGTCCTCCGCCGAACGGGCGCTCGAACTGGACCCCAACCTTGCGGAAGCGCTCTGCGTGAAGGCGCGATATCTGTCCGACGAAGACGGGAAGTCCGAGGAGGCTGATCGGCAAATTCAGGCTGCGCTACGGCTGGATCCCGAATCGTGGGAAGTGAACAAGGAGGCAGCGCGGATCCTCAGCCGAAGCGGCAAGATGCGCGAGGCGATCCCTTATTTCGAGAAGGCCGCGGCGCTCGCGGAGAGTGACTACTATTCCACTGGCATGTTGGCGACTTGCTATGCCGCGGTTGGCGATGTGGAAGGTCTGCATCGCGCGGCAAAAATGACGCTTGAGCGCACCCAACGCGTACTGGCGCAGGATCCCGCAACGGGCTCGGCGCTGGGACATGGCGCGGTTGCGCTCGCTGCACTTGGTGACTCGGAGCGCGCCAAGGAATGGATCAAGCGCGCGTTGCTGATGGACCCCGACAATTTCACCATGCGGTGGAACCTGACTTGTGCCCTGTCGCGCTTTCTTGGCGACAAGGACGGCGCCATCGACCTGCTCGCGACATTCGTGGACCGAGCTCCGCCGTCGTTCGTCGAATATCTTCGCCTAGACACCGATCTCGATCCGCTTCGCGAAGATCCGCGTTTCGAAAATCTCGCAGCGACCGCCGAACAGCGTGTCGCGGCTAGCAGAACTGCAGCAGCCTAGCGACGCCTTAGCTCGTCGCGGATCTCGGTCAGCAGCTCGATCTCTGTCGGCCCTACCGCCGCCTCCGGTTCCTCGCTCCGCTTCATAAGCCTAGTCGCCCAGCGCACCATCAGGAAGATGATGAAAGCGAGGATGAGGAAGCTGACGACCTCGGTTACGAACTGCCCCCAGCCGAGCACCGGCGCGCCGGCCTTCTTGAGCGCGGCATAATCGGTCATTGAGCCATGGTAGTCCGCCGGCACAGGGCCGAGCAGGAGGAAGTGACTGGAAAAATCGAGGCCGCCGAAAATCTTGCCCACGATCGGCATGATGATGTCGTCTGTTAGGCTGCTGACGATCTTTGCAAAAGCAGCGCCGATGATGACGGCGACGGCCAGGTCCAGAACATTTCCCTTGGCGATGAAAGCGCGAAATTCGTTGAGCATTCGCATCCCCCTTCTTATCGACGTGGCATGTTAGCGAAATTTTCGGAGAACAGCAGCAGCAGCGCTGTATTACAAATGTAGAACAGCATCTTGAACGCGACCGGCCCTATCTCTAACTATCCGGTCACCTGACCATGTCGGAGGGGCACATGACCGCTATTCGTCGTTTTGGCTTACTCGCGCCGCTCGCTGCCGTTTCACTCGCGGGATGCGGCATCAACAGCGTCCCAACGGCAGAGGAGCAGGTCAACGCCTCCTGGGGTGACCTCCAGGCCGACTACCAGCGCCGTGCGGACCTCATCCCCAACCTGGTCGCCACCGTCAAAGGCTATGCGCAGCAGGAAAAGACGGTCCTGACCGAGGTGACCAATGCTCGCGCGAACGCCACAAGAGTGCAGCTGAATGCAAGCGACCTTAGCGATCCCGCCAAGGTGCAGGCATTCAACGAAGCCCAGAGCCGGCTGACTCAGGCGATCATTCCGCTGCAGCGGCTGCAGGAGGCCTATCCCGACCTCAAGTCGAACCAGAACTTCCTCGCGCTTCAGGACCAGCTCGAGGGAACCGAAAACCGCATCGAAGTCGCTCGGCGCGACTACAATGAGGAGGTTCGCAAATATAATACGCTGATCCGTACCTTCCCGACCGCGATCGGAGCAAAGGTGTTCTACGGCGCCAAGCCCAAGGTCCCGTTCGAAGCCGCGGCCGCGGCGCAGACTGCGCCCACGGTCAACTTCAACGCGAGCTGAGGTTGAAGTGACAACGCTCGCCGTCACCCCCGCGAAAGCGGGGGTCTCGCCGCCTTCGAAGCCGAGAAGCAGGATTCCCGCTTTCGCGGGAATAACGATGTGGTTGCTGGCGCTGCTCTTCTTCGCTGTCCCGGCAACGGCCCAGACGTTCCCGCCGCTGACCGGACGAGTCGTCGACCAGGCGCATCTGCTTTCTCCGGCGCAGGTCGCCGACCTCACCAGCAAGTCTGAGGCGCTCGAGGCGCAGAGCAAGCGCCAGTTCGTCGTCGCGACGGTGAACAGCCTCGAAGGCTATCCGATCGAGGATTACGCCTATCGCCTCGGCCGCGCCTGGAAGATCGGGTCGGAGAAGCAGGACGACGGCGTGATCCTCCTCGTGGCTCCCAATGAACGCAAGGTCTGGATCGCGACCGGCTATGGCGCCGGCTCGTTTCTGACTGACGCCATGTCCGGATTGATCATTCGCGAGAAGATCCTTCCGCACTTCAAGCAGAGCCCGCCCGATTACGGCGGTGGGATCGAAGAGGGCACCGATACGATCATCAAGCAGATGAGCCTTCCGCCCAAAGAGGCGGCGAAGAATCTTGCACAGGCACAGCAGGCCCAGGAACATCGCCAGCATTCGGGCGGCAACCCGCTGCCGATGATCTTCTGGTTTTTGGTGATCGGCTTCGTCGTCCTGTCGCACTTCCGCCGCTCCGCGGGGCGCCGTTACCGATCGCGTTCCGGCGGGTTGAACCCGTGGGTGACGCTCTGGGCACTGAATTCGCTCAGCCGCGGCTCGCGTGGTTGGGGAGGCGGCGGCTCATCCTGGGGCGGCGGCTCCTCATGGGGAGGCGGTGGTTTCGGCGGGGGAGGGGGCTTCTCCGGCGGCGGCGGCTCGTTTGGCGGCGGCGGCGCCGGGGGCAGCTGGTGATCCGCCTCACCGACGCGGACAGGGCGAAGGTCGCTGCGGCGATCGCCGCTGCTGAAGCGAATACCGCAGGCGAGATTGTCGCCGTCGAAACCCCAATCAGCGATCCCTACCACGATGTTGCGCTGCACTGGGCGCTGGTTCCGCTCTTCGCGGTGCTCGCCTGGGCAGCATGGCGGCCGACCGCGCTCGTCTGGTGGTACGATTTCCTGTTCGGCGGCTGGTCGCCCGATCCGACGCAGAGCCAGCTTCTGACGCTGCTTATGTTCTTCGCGGCGCTGAAGTTCACCATCGCGCTGCTGATCCTCAAATGGATGCCGCTGCGGCTGTTCCTGACGCCGGCGGCGACCAAGCACCGCCGAGTGCGCCGCCGAGCGGTCACGATCTTCCAGGCCGCGGCATCGGGCCGAACGACCGGCCGGACCGGCATCCTCATCTACCTGTCGCTGGCCGAGCGGCGAGCGGAGATCATTGCCGACGAGGCGATCCTCAAGGTCACGGACGATCACACCTGGGGCGAGGCCATGGCAGCGCTCCTCGCAGAGATCAGGGACGGTAGGGTGGGCGACGGCATTTGCGCAGCGATCGAGCGCGTCGGCGCGGTGCTTGCCGAGCATTTCCCTCGTTCGACCGACGACCTGAACGAGATCCCGGACAAGCTGATCGAACTATGAATCTCGACGACCTGCCCCCCCCCGAAGTTATGTGGGCGGGCAAATATGTGCGCGCAATCAAGCGGGACAAATGGGAATATGCGAGCCGGAGGGGGGGCATCAACGCGGTCGTGATTCTCGCAGAGCACGATGGCAACGTCATCCTCGTCGAGCAGCCGCGAGTGCCGCCCGACTGCCGCTGCATCGAGCTTCCCGCGGGCCTGGTCGGCGATAACGACCCCGACGCAACGGTCGAAAGCACCGCGGTCAAGGAGCTGGAGGAAGAGACCGGCTTCACCGCCGAGCGCGTCGAGCGCCTCGGCGAGTTCTATGCATCCCCGGGGATGCTGTCGGAAAGCTTCACTCTGGTTCGGGCGCATGGCGTCCGCAGGATCGGCGAGGGCGGCGGCGACGAGAATGAGGACATCGACGTCCATCTCGTTCCGCGCGCAGAAATCCCCAACTTCATCGAACAGAAGCGCGCCGAGGGGTTCGGAGTGGACGTCAAGTTGCTGCTGTTCCTGAACTTCTGACTGGCGACTGTGTTGGTTGTGCATGCCTCGCCTCGTCCATCTTTCGGACCTGCATTTCGGCGCCCATGACGAGCGTTTGGTTGCGGCCGTCGAGCGCCGTGTCGATGAGCTGAAGCCCGACCTGGTCGTCGTCAGCGGCGACTTCACGCAACGAGCCAGGACCGAGCAGTTCCGCGAAGCTTGCCAGTTCCTCGAGCGGCTCCAGCATTCCGGGCATGAGGTGCTCGGAGTTCCGGGCAATCACGACGTTCCGCTCTACGACGTGCTCCGCCGCTTCCTTTCGCCGCTCGCGCGCTACCGGCGCTTCATCGACGAGAATCTCTCTCCGTTCGTGGAGCTCCCGGGCCTCGCCGTGCTTGGGATCAACACCGCGCGATCGTTCACGTTCAAGGACGGACGGATAAACCAGGATCAGGTGGCCTTCATTCGCGAAACCTTTGCTCGAACACCCCGAGATTCCTTCCGGGTGCTCGTCACGCACCATCCGCTGTTCACGCTCGAGATCGCCGGCGAGACGGAACGGGCGGTCGGCCGGCAGGAGCTGGCGCTCGACGCAATTCAGGAGGCCGGCGTCGATATGCTCCTTGCGGGGCACAATCATCATGCGTCGACGCACAGCGCGAGCGACCTCGTGACACGTGCGGGTGGCGCGCTCGTCGTGCAGGCGGGAACTGCGACCTCCACGCGGGTGCGCGAGCAGGAGCAGAGCTTCAACAGCATCGACGTTACCGAAGAAGCGGTGACGATCACCGTCAACGCCTGGAACCACGACTCATTCGTGTCGCAGGATGCGCAGCGCTACGGGTGGAATGAGGGCCATTGGCGCATCGCTTCCACGCCCGAGGCGGCGTACTGAGCTTGTCGACACGCTTCGCGCGCGCCTAGAGCGGCCTCATGCCTCTACCAGACAATTTCGACCTTCAGGAGTTCGTTCAACGCGCGCTTGCCGAGGATCTCGGCACCGGCGGGGACGTCACGTCGAACTCCACCGTTGAAGCGGATGCCCGCTTCGCCGCCGAAATGAACTGCCGCCAGGCAATCGTCGTCGCCGGTTCCGAGATCGCCGCGGCCTTCTTTCGCGCTCTCGATCCGCAAATCGTGATCGAGCCTTTGGCAAAGGACGGCGACCGCGCCGAGCACGGCACCACCTTGATGCGGCTCACCGGCAATGCCCGCGGAATGCTTGCTGCAGAGCGGTCGGCTCTCAATGCCCTACAGCACCTCTCGGGGATCGCGACTCTGACGCGTGCCTATGTCGACGCGATCGCCGGAACGGGCGCCGTCCTGCTCGATACCCGCAAGACGATCCCCGGTCTCCGCGTCCTCGAGAAATATGCTTCGCGGATGGGCGGCGCCGAGAACCACCGCATGCGCCTCGACGACGGCGTGCTTATCAAGGACAACCATGTCGCCGTCTGCGGCGGTGTCGCCGAGGCCGTGCGCCGAGCAAAAGCCGCGAACACCGGCCTCCAGATCCAGGTCGAGGTCGATCGGCTCGAGCAGATCGAGCCCGCACTGTCGGCCGGCGCCGACCGGCTGCTCCTGGACAATATGGATCCGGCTATGCTTCGCGAAGTCGTCAGGCTGGTCGCCGGCAAGGTCCCGCTCGAAGCTTCGGGGGGCGTGACCCTCGAAACGATCCGCTTCCTCGCGGAGACGGGCGTGGACTACATCTCGGTGGGGCGCATCACGCAATCGGCACCGGCCGTCGATATCGGACTCGATTATGCGATAAGTCGTTGAGCCGACGAAACATCATTCATATCCTCGACAGGAAGCGAGGCGCAGCAGCAACGATGAGTCGGCCCAGCGCTTAACTTGCTGCCGATACCGTTTGAAGATCGAGGAGTATTTCGATGAATAAGCTGATCGCTCTCGCTCTCTCGACCGCCATCATTGCCCTGCCGACCGCCGCCAACGCGCGCGATCGGCACCACGACGGCGATCGGGATCACAACTATTCATACAATCGCGATGGTCATCACGACCGCCACCACAGCAACTATGGCTACGGCAGCTACAGCTACGGCTATCCGAGCTATTCGTACGGCTATAACTATCCGCGGACGCGAACGGTGATCTCCGTCGGCTATCCGGGTTACGGATACGGCGGTTACGGTGGCTACGGTTACGGCGCGCCCGCTTATGGCTACGGCGGCTACGGTAATCCGGCTTATGGCTACGGTTATCCGGCTGCCAGCTATGGCTATCCTGGCTACGGTTACGGTTACGGCGCGCCCGCTTATGGCTACGGCGGCTACGGTTATCCGGGCTATGGCTATGGCTATGGCTATGGCGGCTGCGGCAACCCGGCAACGGGAGCGGTCGTCGGCGGGCTCGCGGGAGCAGCGCTCGGAGGCGCGATCGCGGGAACCGACGGCCATCGCAACAACACGGGCGCAGGCGTTGCGATCGGCGGAGCGATCGGCGCCGTCGTCGGCGGCGCGGCCTCGTCCGGCCGCTGCTACTGAGCAAAAGGCTCGCAAGCTAAGGCGGGGTCCCGGCACCGTTCCGGGACCCCGTTCTATTTTCCTGCCGCGTCCGTAATAACCCCTATGTAAAGCGCCGGCACGCGAGCGCACATCGCCCGCAACCTTATCGAGGAGACGTTTCGATGAGGATTTTGGCGATTATCCTGTCCGCAGTTTCACTGATCGGCGCCCCGGCGGTTGCGATCGCGCAGCACGGCGGCGGCGGTCACAGAGGCGGCGGCTCTCACGGCGGCTGGAGCGGCGGCCACGGCGGCAGCTGGGGAGGCGGAAGCCACTCGCACGGCGGCGGCAACTGGCACGGCGGCGGTAACTGGCACGGCGGTCACAACCATTTCCGCAGCGGTTTCTACGGCGGCTTCTATGCTGGCTGGCCCTCTTACTACGGGAGCTATTACAGCAGCTATTATCCCTATTATTACGGCGGAGCTTACAATTATCCCTATCCGTATCCGTCCTATTACCCCTACGGCTATGCGTACTGGCCGAACTACGCCTCTCCCTATTACGGCTACGGCGGATATTATCCGTACGGCAACAGCGGATATTATCCGTACGGCTATAACGCTTATCCCTGCACCAGCCCTGCTGCGGGAGTAGTCGGGGGCGGCATAGCCGGGGCGGCGGCCGGAGCGGCGATCGGCAGCGCCAGTCACGACGCCGGCGCCGGTGCCGCGATCGGCGGAGCCATCGGCGCAGTCCTTGGTGGAGCAGCCGCAAGCTCGACTTGCTGACCGGCGCGGAACCGGCCGGCGGAGCCGCACTTTTTGCGCGCAATAGTTGCGAAGCGCTCCTATATGTCGCGCGAAGGCGCCGGCGCGCCGGGGAGACGGGTGTTGTTCAAGGGCCTCAAGCCCATTCTCTATGGCGGACGTGAGGTCTGGCCGCTGATTGAAGGCGGCAAGGGCGTCAGCGCGACGAACCATGCCAGCTCGGGGGCCTGGGCGGCCGCCGGCGGCATTGGCACGGTCAGCGCCGTCAACGCCGACAGCTACGATGCCGAAGGCCGCATCGTCCCCCAAGTCTATGAAGCGCTCACCCGCCGCGACCGGCACGAAGAGCTGATCAAATATGCGATCGACGGTGCGGTCGCCCAGGTCCAGCGCGCCTATGAAATGGCGTCCGGCAAGGGCGCGATCAACATCAACGTCCTGTGGGAGATGGGCGGTGCCCAGCGCGTGCTGCACGGCGTTCTCGAGCGCACCAAGGGACTCGTCAGCGGAGTCACCTGCGGCGCGGGAATGCCCTACAAGCTGAGCGAAATCGCCGCGTCCTACGGCGTCAGCTATTTGCCGATCATCAGCTCGGCGCGCGCCTTCAGCGCATTGTGGAAGCGCGCCTATCACAAGGCTGCCGAATGGCTTGCCGCGGTGGTCTATGAGGATCCGTGGCTCGCCGGCGGGCACAATGGTCTCTCCAACGCCGAGGATCCGCGCAAGCCTCAGGACCCCTATCCGCGTGTCGCGGCCTTGCGCGCAACGATGCGCGAGCAGGGCATCGACGACAGCGTTCCGATCGTCATGGCGGGCGGCGTGTGGCGCCTCGACGAATGGGAGAATTGGATCGACAATCCCGAGCTCGGGCAGATCGTCTTCCAGTTCGGAACCCGGCCGCTGCTCACGCAGGAAAGTCCGATCCCGCCGGAGTGGAAGGCACGACTGCTGACGCTCGAGGAAGGCGACGTGCTTCTGCACCGTTTCTCGCCGACGGGCTTCTATTCATCGGCGGTGCGCAATCCCTTCCTGCGCAACCTCGAAGCGCGCAGCGACCGACAGATTGCCTACACCAAGGAATCGATCGGTGATCACCATTTCGAGCTCGACGTCGGCATCGGTACCAAGAAGCATTACTGGGTTACGAAGGGCGATCTTCAGCATGCGCGCGAATGGTATGCGCGCGGTTTCACCAACGCGATGAAGAGCCCCGACGATACGCTCATCTTCGTCACTCCCGACGAGGAAAAGCAGATCCGCAAGGACCAGGCCGAATGCATGGGCTGCCTCAGCCAGTGCGCCTTCTCGTCCTGGGCGGACAATGAGAAGAACTCGACCGGACGTCTCGCCGACCCACGCAGCTTCTGCATCCAGAAGACGCTACAGGAGATCGCGCACGGCGGCCCCGTTGAGCACAACCTGATGTTCGCCGGCCACTCGGCCTTCCGCTTCAAGAGCGACCCCTTCTATTCCAACGGCTTCATTCCGACCGTGAAGCAGCTGGTCGATCGGATTTTGACGGGGGCGTAGTGCGAGATCTCGTCATCCCCGCGAAAGCGGGGACCCAGCGAAAAACAAAGAAGAACTGGGTTCCCGCTTTCGCGGGAATGACGATTTTGGTCTTGGGAACGCCCGCACTCGCGCAGGAGAAGCAGCCGCCTTATTGGGCCTCGATCGCTTCCGGCCAGGCGATGACCCACACCGGCCCCGGCCGGAATTACCCCAACGTCTGGCTCTATCAGCGCCGCGACCTGCCGGTTCGCGTGATCAAGAAATACGAGACCTGGAGACTGATCCAGGACCCCGACGGCGCGAAGGGCTGGATGCTGGTGACGATGCTCAGCGACCGCCGCACGACGATGGTGAAGCAGGGCGATCCGCGACCCGTGCGCACCGATCCCGACGACAGTGCGAAGATCCACTACATGGCGCAGGCGGGCGTCGTCGGCCGCATCGACAAGTGCAAGGGAAATGGTTGGTGCCGGATCGAGGTCGGCAAGAAAGAAGGCTATATCCGCACGTCCGAGCTGTGGGGCGTCGCCGAAAACGAGGTCGTGGACTGACACCAAACGAGGGGGCTCGAATGAAGGTCATTCTCGCAACAGCAACCGGAGTCCTGATGATGACGAGCGCCACCGAAGCCGCTCCCGTCCGCCCTGCGGTCGAGCATTACGGAACGCCGATGAATGGGGGGCAGCGGCTACCTTTCTCCCGGGCAGTGCGGGTCGGCGACACCCTCTATCTCTCGGGCGCAATCGGCCGCGGCGCTGACGGCAAGCCGCCCGAAGGCATAGAGGCGCAGACGAAGGCCACGATGGACGACATCGGCGCAACGCTGAAGCTCGCCGGACTAGGCTACGACCGGATCTTCCACTGCACCGTGTTCCTCAGCGACATGAAGAATTGGGCCGATTTCAACAAAGTCTATGTCGGCTATTTTCCCGATGGGCCGCTTCCGGCGAGGAGCGCGGTTGGGGTCAACGGGCTTGCCCTCGGCGCACTGCTCGAGATCGAGTGCCAGGCATACGCCGGGAAATAGTCGCCGGCCTCAGCCCATGTGCGGTGCCGGTCCCAGCTCCCTGACCAACTCCAGCTGCTCTGGGGTCAGAACGGCGTCCAATTGCCGGCGCGTATCCACCCAAAGCGCGCGCTCCTGCACAACGAACTGATCCCTTGTCATGGTCGAAGGGCTTGCGACGAGCAGGGCAAGCATCCGCTCATGATGTTGTTCGAGGATGGCGCGGGCCTCCGTGGTCTGTTGGGTGCTGAGGTCGAGCCTGTCCGAAAGGCGGGCGACAACACGATCGACTTTCCGGCCGCCGGGATATCGGTCCAGCATCTGCTCGCGCCAGTCGGCGCCCATGGGAACGACGAACGAGGCGGCATGGGCTCGCGCCGGAAAGACTTCATGTTGCGTAATAAAGGTCGCGACGCCCGCAAGGATCGCGATGGCGAAGGTATTGATAAGCTTCATCGGACGCATCTCCGTTGACGAATCGGTGACGCAACTCAGCGTGACGAACAGCCGCTTCCTGGGCTGGCGAAGCTGAATCCCAGCTTTCCCAAAGATTACAGTTGATGGTTCAGAAGCGGATCGGCCGACGATGCTTCAGACCAGCTCCACTGCCACTGCCGTCGCTTCGCCGCCGCCGATGCACAGGCTCGCGACTCCGCGCTTCAGGCCGCGATCCTGAAGGGCGGCGACGAGCGTGGTTAGGATTCGCGCTCCGCTCGCGCCGATCGGATGGCCGAGCGCGGTCGCTCCGCCGTTGACGTTGATCTTCTCGTGCGGGATTCCGAGGTCGCGCATCGCGATCATCGCGACGCAGGCGAACGCCTCATTGACTTCATAGAGGTCCACGTCGTCGGCGCTCCAGCCCGCCTTTTCGAGCACCTTGTGAAGTGCGGGAACAGGTGCGGACGTGAAACGTGCCGGCTCCTGGGCCGCCGCGGCATGGGCGACGACGCGCGCAATCGGCTGCTTTCCAAGCTTCTCGGCTACGCTCTGCCGGGTCAGTACCAGCGCGGCCGCACCGTCGCTGATTGACGAGGAGGTCGCCGCGGTGATCCGGCCGTCCTTGGCGAACGCTGCCCTCAGCTGCGGAATTTTCTCGGGGTTGCCCTTGCCCGGCTGCTCGTCGACGTCGACCGTCACTTCGCCCTTGCGGCTGACGACCGTGACCGGCGTGATTTCCTTGTCGAACTTGCCGGTCTTGATCGCCTCGTTGGCGCGGCGAAGGCTCTCGATCGCATAAGCGTCCATGTCTTCGCGGGTGAACTGATATTCCTGCGCGGCTTCCTCGGCGAAGGTCCCCATGGCGCGCCCCGGCTCGTAAGCGTCCTCGAGCCCGTCCAGCATCATGTGGTCGTAAACCGTGTCGTGGCCGATCCGCGCACCCGACCGATATTTCTTCGACAGGTAGGGCGCATTGGTCATGCTCTCCATGCCGCCGGCCACGATCACGTCGGCCGATCCGCTGTTCAGCATATCGTGGGCGAAGATGGCCGCCTGCATTCCCGATCCGCAGACCTTGTTGATCGTCACCGCCTCGGTGGATTGAGGAAGGCCCGCGCCGAGCGTCGCCTGGCGCGCCGGAGCCTGGCCGAGCCCCGCCGAGAGGACATTGCCCATGAACACCTTGTCGACCTGCTCGCCCGAAATGCCTGCGCGCTCGACGGCTGCCTTGACGGCGGTAGCGCCGAGTTCCGTGGCGCTGAGCGGCGAAAGCGCGCCCTGGAAACTGCCCATCGGCGTGCGCGCGTACGAGAGAATGACGATCGGGTCGGATGCGGTGCTGGCCATTGAAATTGCTCCGGAGTCGGTTTGCTGCAGCGCACATAAGACTGGACTCGCGGTTGTTCAAACGCTCGGCTCTCTGCTAGCGGCGGCCCCGAACAGGAGACCTTCAATGTCCGACACCGGACTCGATTTTCAGCTCGGCGAAATGGCGGACACCATCCGCGAGACGACCGAGCGCTTTGCCCGCGAAAAGATTGCGCCGATTGCCGCGGAAATTGACGAGACGGACGAGTTTCCGCGGGCCCTGTGGCCGCAGATGGGCGAGCTCGGCCTGCACGGCATCACGGTCGAGGAGGAATGGGGCGGGCTTGGCCTGGGTTACCTCGAGCACGTCGTCGCTCAGGAGGAAGTAGGGCGCGCTTCCGCTTCTGTAGGCCTTAGCTACGGCGCTCATTCGAACCTCTGCATCAATCAGGTCCGCCGCTGGGCCAATGAGGACCAGAAGCGGAAATACCTGCCCAAGCTCATCAGCGGCGAGCATGTCGGTGCGCTGGCGATGAGCGAGGCGGGCGCGGGCAGCGACGTCGTCGGCATGAAGCTGAAGGCCGAAAAGAGCGGGAATGGCTACCGGCTCAACGGCACGAAATTCTGGATCACCAACGGTGGTTATGCCGACACCCTCGTCGTCTACGCCAAGACCGGAGACGGAAGCCGCGGGATCACCGCCTTCCTGATCGAAAAGGACATGGACGGCTTCTCCATCGGTCAGAAGATGGACAAGCTCGGAATGCGCGGCTCACCGACCAACGAACTGGTGTTCGAGGATTGCTTCGTTCCGCCAGAGAATATTCTGGGAGAGGAGAATGAAGGCGTCGCCGTCCTCATGAGCGGTCTCGATTACGAACGCACGGTGCTGGCCGGAATCCAGATCGGGATCATGCAGGCCTGCCTCGACACGGTTCTGCCCTACGTCCGTGAGCGCAAGCAGTTCGGGAAGCCGATCGGAACCTTCCAGCTGATGCAAGCGAAGATCGCCGATATGTATGTCGCGCTGAACAGCGCCCGCGCCTACGTCTACCAGGTCGCGAAGGCGTGCGATGCCGGCAATACCACGCGCTACGACGCGGCGGGCGCGATCCTGCTGGCGAGCGAAAACGCAGTGAAGGTCGCCAACGAAGCGGTGCAGGCGCTCGGCGGCGCCGGCTACACCAAGGACTGGCCGGTGGAGCGCTATTACCGCGACGCCAAGCTGCTCGACATCGGCGCCGGCACCAACGAAATCCGCCGCATGCTGATCGGCCGCGAGTTGGTCGGAGCTTAAAGGACTAAGCGGGCCAACCCCCAGGCGATCAGCGCGGCCCCCGCCGCACGGCCAATCCAATCGCCGCGAGGAACGAGCTTCTCGATTCCGACGATCACGGTCAGAACTGCGATCCAGGCGAAGTTCATCACCCCGCCGACGAACAAAAGGGCCATGAGCATCCAGCAACAGCCAAGGCAATAGCCGCCGTGCAGCACGCCGAGGCGAAGCGCTCCGGCGACGCCAGGACGCCAGTGGCGGCTGAGGAACTGAGCCGGCGACCGGCACTGCCTCAGGCATGCGCTCTTGAACGGCGAGAGCTGATACAATCCCGTTAGGATCAGGATTGCGCTCGCCGGCCGTTCGTCGAGGATCGTCATTTCCGGGACGAGCTGCTGCAAACCGGCCGCAACCAGCGAGAACAGCAGCCAGACGGCGGCATAGCCGAGCCCGAAGACCCACGGCTGAACGATCGCTCCCTCGCTGCCGCGATGGAACCGAACGCGTGCGTAAAGGAGGATGGCAGGCGATGCGGACGGCAACATCATCGCCAGCATCATCAGCCACCACATGAAGACGAGCGCACCGAACGGCGGAGCCATCGCCTCCATCGTCGCGGGGCCGCCAAGTCCCGAGCCGGTCGCGACGAACCACCAGCTGAGCGCAACAAGCAGCGCGATTCCGGCGGCGACGACCAGCCGCTCGTGGCGCAGGATTCGGCCGGTCAGGTCAGCCGCGGACGACCCCATGGCTCGACAGGTGCAGATTGGCGAATTGGCCGTAGCTGTCGCCGAACTCGACATGCACCGGTCCGCCCGTCGTCCGGCTCGACGCGCTGCCGATATCGGCGACCGAATATTCGAAGCCGTTGTGAAGGACGATCTGCGCTCGCGATTCCTGGCCGGTAGCCTTGTTGCGGATCGGCTCGCCCGTCATTTCGACATAGCCGGGCACGGACAGCCGGCCCTTGCGGCCATCGACGTCTACCTCGAAGTCGATAGGGGCGAACACCGGCGTGTGCATCGTGGTGACGGTCGATACGTAGACCGCAAACATGGTCGCGAACGGATCGGTGTCCTGGCCGGTCATGATCTTCAGCAGCGCGTCGCGCTGTGCATCGTCGGCGCGTGAGTCGACGAACGCCAGCGCCTCGCCATTGCCTTCGTGAATCGCTCCCGGCCATTTGAAGATCGCAGCGACGCGCAAACCGTCGAGACGCGTGTCGCCGTGGTGACCCTCGTCGATCTGGATTCCCGCGACCGCGTGGCAGTGGCCCTTGTCGGGCAGCGCATTGAACTGGCAATTGCAGCCATATTCGCAGTTGCAGTTGACGAGCTCGCGTCCCTTGAACTCCCAGTAGGTCATCGCGGCCGATCTCCATTTTTCTGGTCGGCTCCACATAGCATGGACGCTCAAGGTTGTGCAGTCGCCGCGGCGCGGCGACTGTCTGATATGAGCCGGCGGAGAATGGCGCGCTGAGCAGCCGAAATAGCTAGATCGACCGCCTGATCTTCTGGCTGACCTCGACCGCCGACTTGAAGGTCCACGCGATTCCAAGCAGCGAATAGACCGCCATTCCGACGAATAGCGCGATCAGCGCGATCGTAAGCGTCTCGCGGAAGGTCCTGAAATATAACCGCAACATGTTGCCCTCGACCGGCGGGATTATCCGCTGGCCGAGGACCGAATGGTATCAGGAATCTCCCTGAGGCCGTTAGCCCCAGATCTTCACGCGCCTGTCGGGCGCCAGGTAGAGCTTCTGGCCCGGCTGAACGCCGAATGCCTGGTACCAGGCGTCGATATTCCGCACCGATTGAGCCCTGAACTGCTCGGGCGCATGCTCGTTGGTTAGGACGATCCGGCGCAGGGTTTCGGGCCGCGACTTCACCGCCCATGACTGCGCATAAGCGAGGAAGAAGCGCTGGTCGCCGGTCAGCCCGTTGATAACCGGAGCCGGCTTGCCGCCCAACGAAGCCTTGTACGCTTCATAGGCTGCCCCGAGGCCCGCCACGTCGGCAATATTCTCATTCAGCGTCTGCTTGCCGTTCACGTGCAGCCCGGGCAGCGCCTCATACTGGTCGAACTGGTTGGCCAGCGCATCGGCCTGCGCCTGGAAGTTCTTGAAGTCCGCCGGAGTCCACCAGTTGCGCATCGCTCCAACGGCGTCGAACAGCGCACCCCCGGTGTCGAAGCTGTGGCTGATCTCGTGCCCGATCGTCGCTCCGATTGCGCCATAGTTGAAGGCCGCGTCGGCATTGGGGTCGAAGAAGGGATTGACCAGGATTGCCGCCGGGAAGTTGAGGGCGTTCTGCACCGGCAGGTTGACTGCGTTCACCAGCTGCGGCGGCATCCACCACTCGTGCCGGTCGATCGGCTTTCCGATCTTGGCGATCTGGTGCCGGTATTCCCAAAGGGCGACGTTCTTCTGGTTGGCGTAGGCGTTGTCGCCGACGATCTGGAGGCCCGCATAGTCGCGCCAGCTGTCGGGATAGCCCACACCGACGACGATGCCCTGAACCTTCTTCAGCGCCTCCTGCTTGGTCGAGGGGCTCATCCAGCCGATCGCCTGCACGCGCCGCGCGAACGCGGCCTTCAGGTTGTCGACCATGGTCTGGATCTGGGCCTTCGACGAAGCCGGGAAATATTTGTCGACATAGGCCTTGCCGACGGCGTCCTGAAGCGCGCCGCTGGTCGCGTTCAGCGCGAGCGCGTCGCGCGGCCGCTGCTGCGGCGTTCCGGCGAGGACCGTCCCGTTGAAGGCGAAGCTCGCGTCGCGGAAGGCCTTCGGAAGGACGTTCGCGCGCTGATTGAGCGTGTGGAAGGTCAGCCAGTCCTTCCAGCTCTGAATCGGCTCCGAGCCGACCAGAGCCGAAAGCTTCGGAATCGCCGCGAAATGATAGGCGTCGAACTTCTGCGCACTGCCAAGACCGGCGGCATTGAGAAGCGCCGTCCAGTCGATCCCGGGCGCCTTCTGCTCCAGCTGCTGGCGCGTCCACACCTGCGCCCCGTTCTTGAAGTCCTGGCTCTGCTCGATCGGCTCGTGCGCCTGCGCGATCTTGGTCTCGAGCGCCATGATCCGCGCAGCCGCGCCCTGCGCATCGGGATAGCCGGCGGCCTGGAGGATGGTCTGGATATAGGCCTTATATTTGTTACGCGTGTCGGCCATCTTCGGGTCGGAAGACAGGTAATAGTCGCGCTCCGGCAGGCCGATGCCGCCTTGCATCAGGTAGGGCAGCTGCTCTCCGGGAGTCGCAAGCCCTTGGGTCACGAACACGCCGAACAGATTCTCGGTCTGGAAATTGGTCGCGTTCAGCGGGTCCGTATCGGAACGCAAGGTCCCGCCGATCGCGGAGCTCAGCTGCTGCTTGTTGGTGATCGCGTTGATGGCGTCGAGGTCGGCCTTGGCCGGTGCGAGCCCCGCTTTGTCGATCGCATCCGTGTTCAGATAGGCGTTGTAATAGTTGGCGATCAGCGCGTCCGTGCCGCTGGTCGGGTTCGCCTTGATGATGTTGTCGAACAGCTCCTTCGTGTTCTTCTCGCGCTCGAGGTCGGCGATGAAGAATCCGCCGATGCGCGAGCGGTCGGCCGGGATCGCCGTGTTCTTCACCCAGCTTCCGTCGGCATAGCTGAAGAAGTCGTCTCCGGGCTTGACGCTCTTGTCCATCCAGCTCGTCTGGATGCCGACGTCGCCGCCCTGCTTCTGCTCCTGGGCGGCATTCTGGCTGGTGCTGCTGTTGCACGCGGCGAGCGCGAACGACGAGGCGACGACAAACAAAAGTGCTCGCTTCACTGAACATCCTCCTGGCGACTGCTTTGCCAATGCCTGACGTTGCCGCTACGCGAGCGGCACGGCATTTTCGACAAACGGACACGACAGCGGCATGAGCGCACCGCCTATCGAAAGTAAAATCGTTACGGACGGCGATGAGTTCCTACAACGCTCGTCTCACAACCGCGCGCTCGCCGAGAAGCTGCGCGCCGACGTCGCCGAAGCGGCGAAGGGCGGACCGGAGAAGCACCGCGACCGTCATGTCGCTCGCGGCAAGCTCTTGCCCAGGGACCGCGTCGAGCGCCTCCTCGATCCCGGCTCGCCGTTCCTCGAGGTCGGCCAACTCGCAGCCTGCGACATGTACGAGGGCGAAGTCCCCGGCGCCGGCCTAATTGCCGGCATCGGCCGAGTGTCGGGCCGCCAAGTGATGATCGTGTGCAATGACGCGACGGTCAAAGGCGGCACCTACTATCCGATGACGGTGAAGAAGCATCTCCGAGCGCAGGAGGTTGCCGATCAGAACCGCCTACCGTGTGTCTATCTTGTCGACAGCGGCGGCGCCAACCTGCCGCACCAGGCCGAGGTCTTCCCCGACCGCGACCATTTCGGCCGCATCTTCTTCAACCAGGCGCAGATGAGCTCGAAGGGCATCGCCCAGATCGCCTGCGTGATGGGGAGTTGCACCGCGGGCGGCGCCTATGTGCCGGCGATGAGCGACGAGAGCGTGATCGTCCGCAACCAGGGCACGATCTTCCTCGGCGGCCCGCCGCTGGTGAAGGCTGCGACCGGCGAGGAAATCAGCGCCGAGGACCTCGGCGGCGGCGATCTCCACGCCAAGAAGAGCGGCGTCGTCGACCATCTCGCCGAGAATGACGAACATGCGCTGACCATCGTCCGCGACATCGTCTCGACACTAGGTTCTCCGGCGGAGGACGGGGCGCAGGTCGCGCAGCGAGAACCACGTCCACCGCTGTACGCTGTCGAAGAGCTCTACGGGATCATTCCGGAGGACGTCCGCGCGCCCTACGACGTGCACGAGATCATCGCCCGCATTGTCGATGCATCCGAATTCCACGAGTTCAAGCCGCAGTACGGAAGCACACTCGTCTGCGGCTTCGCGCACATCTGGGGGATGCCGGTCGCGATCCTCGCCAACAACGGCGTTCTGTTCAGCGAAAGCGCGCTCAAGGGCGCACATTTCATCGAACTTGCCTGCCAGCGCCGCACCCCGCTCCTGTTCCTGCAGAACATCTCCGGCTTCATGGTCGGCGGGAAGTATGAAGCGGAAGGCATCGCCAAGCATGGCGCCAAGCTGGTCACCGCCGTCGCGACCGCCAGCGTGCCCAAGATCACCGTTCTGATCGGGGGCAGCTTCGGTGCCGGCAATTACGGCATGTCGGGCCGCGCTTACTCGCCCCGTTTCCTCTTCACCTGGCCCAACAGCCGCATCAGCGTGATGGGCGGCGAGCAGGCGGCGAGCGTGCTGGCGACCGTCCACCGCGACGCCGGCAAATGGACGTCCGAGCAGGCGGAAGCCTTCAAGCAGCCGATCCGCGAAGATTATGAAGCGCAGGGCAATCCCTGGCACGCGACGGCGCGGCTATGGGACGATGGCATCATCGACCCCGTGCAAACCCGCGACGTGCTAGGACTAGCCTTTGCCGCAACGCTGAACGCGCCGATCCCCGATCGCCCGCAGTTCGGCGTGTTCAGGATGTGACGACCGTGCGCAACGACTGGACTCGCTCCGAGATCGCCGATCTGTTCGACCTGCCCTTTACCGAGCTCGTCTTCCGCGCAGCCGAGGCGCATCGCGCGAACCATGCCGCAGGCGAAGTGCAGCTATGCACCTTGCTCTCGGTAAAGACCGGCGGCTGCCCCGAAGATTGCGGCTATTGCGCACAGTCGACGCACGCGCACACCGGCCTCAAGGCCGAGAAGCTGATGGATGTCGACGCTGTCCTGGCCTCGGCGCGCGAAGCGAAGGCTGCGGGCTCGCAACGCTTCTGCATGGGCGCGGCGTGGCGTGAGCTGAAGGACCGCGACCTTGACGACGTCTGCACCATGGCGCGCGAGGTGAAGGCGATGGGCCTCGAAACCTGCATGACGCTCGGCATGCTCACCGGCGAGCAGGCGGGGGCGCTCGCTGACGCCGGCCTCGACTATTACAATCACAATATCGACACTTCGCCCGAACACTACGGCGCGATCATCACCACCCGCACGTTCCAGGAACGTCTCGACACCCTCGAGCACGTCCGCGCCGCGGGGATCGCCGTCTGTTGTGGCGGTATCGTCGGCATGGGCGAGAGCCGCGGGGACCGCGTCGGATTCATCCACGCTCTCGCGACGCTTCCGCGCCATCCCGAAAGCGTGCCCATCAATGCGCTGGTTCCGGTCAAGGGCACGGTCCTCGGCGACATGTGGGGCGAGGAGCGGCCGATCGACGACATCGAGTTCGTTCGCACCGTTGCCGCCGCGCGCATCACCATGCCGCGCTCGATGGTGCGCTTGTCGGCTGGCCGCGAGAGCATGTCGGAATCGACGCAGGCTCTCTGCTTCCTCGCCGGCGCGAACAGCATCTTCACCGGTGAAAAGCTGCTCACGACACCAAATGCTGGCGGCGGCGCCGACGCAGCCCTGTTCGCCAAGCTCGGACTCAAGCCGCTCGAGGCGCAGGAACCGATGCGGGTTGCCGCGGAGTAGCAGCGATTATTGTCTGTCCTACAGCCTGCTTGCTGCGTTACGGCCCGCCGATGACCGTTGCTGAAAACCCGATCTGCCGAACGCCTCGCTTACGCGCACCTGCGCGTAAGCGCGCTCGCGTTGAGGGTACAACTTTGACAACTTTCGCGGGACGGCGGGCATGAAGTCGCTGCTTATCGCCAACCGCGGGGAAATTGCGTGCCGGGTGATCCGCACCGCGCGGCGGCTCGGGATTCGCACGGTAGCAGTCTATTCCGACGCCGACGCCAAAGCGCTGCACGTGCGCATGGCGGATGAGGCGGTGCACATCGGCCCGAGTCCCGCGCGCGAGAGCTATCTTGTGGGTGAGAAGCTCATCGGGGCGGCGCAGGACACAGGGGTGGAGGCGATCCACCCGGGTTACGGCTTCCTTTCCGAAAATGCCGACTTCGCCCAAGCAGTGATCGACGCCGGGCTGATCTGGGTCGGCCCGAAGCCCGCCAGCATTCGCGCAATGGGCCTCAAGGATGCCGCGAAGAAGCTCATGTCGGAGGCCGGAGTTCCGGTGACTCCCGGCTATCTCGGGGAGGATCAAGACCCCAAGCGCCTGAAGAAGGAAGCGGACGGGATCGGCTATCCGGTGCTGATCAAGGCGGTCGCGGGCGGCGGCGGCAAGGGCATGCGCCGCGTTGACGATGCAAAGGGCTTCGACGACGCACTCGAGAGCGCCAAGCGCGAGGCGGCGAGCGCGTTCGGCGACGATCGTGTGCTGATCGAGAAGTACATCCTCTCGCCGCGCCACATCGAGGTGCAGGTGTTCGGCGACAGTCACGGCAACGCCGTCCATCTGTTCGAGCGTGACTGCTCGCTCCAGCGTCGCCATCAGAAGGTGATCGAGGAAGCCCCTGCACCCGGCATGGATGCAGATACGCGCGATGCAGTCTGCGCCGCCGCCGTTCGCGCTGCAAGGGCGGTCAACTACGAAGGCGCTGGCACGATCGAGTTCATCGCCGACGCCTCGATGGGCCTCCAAGCAGACCGCATCTGGTTCATGGAAATGAACACGCGGCTGCAGGTTGAGCATCCGGTGACCGAGGAGATCACCGGCGAGGACCTCGTCGAATGGCAGCTCCGCGTCGCGTCAGGCGAGAAGCTGCCGAAACGCCAGGACGAATTGTCGATCAACGGCCACGCGATCGAGGCGCGGCTTTATGCGGAAGACCCGGCGAGAGGCTTTCTGCCCAGTGTCGGCAAACTCGACCATTTCGATCTCGGCGAGGACGGCCGCATTGAAACGGGCGTTGAAGAAGGCGATTCAATCTCGCCCTTCTACGATCCGATGATCGCGAAGCTGATCGGCACGGGCGAAGACCGGGAGGAAGCGATCGGCGAGCTCGCATCGATTCTCGACGATGTCGAGGTCTGGCCGGTCAAAACGAACGCAGGTTTCCTCTTCAATGCCGTGCTTCATTCGGACTTCGGCTCGGGGAAGATCGACACGGGCTTCATCGAACGAAATCTCGACGAACTCGTGCCCGCTTCCGACCCCGAAGAGCCAATCTGGCGCGGGGCCGCGGCCGTTGCTCTCGCGGTCGACGAGGAAGAGGAGCGGCTCGGCGCACTCGCGGGCCTTCGATTGAACGCTCCGACTCAGACGCGAGTGTCGCTCCGGCGACCAGGCGAGGCGCGCTCTGTCTCGACGGATGATGGCGAGTTCGCTCCGGTATCGGGTTTCCGCGACGATGAGCGCGTGGTGGTTTTCTATGAGGGTCAAGCGTACGAGTTCGGACTGACCTCGCGCGGCACGGGCACCACGCATGGCGTGCATGACGGCGAAATCGAGGCGCCGATGCCGGGGAAGGTGACGGCGGTTGACATCAAGCAGGGCGACAAGGTTGCCAAGGGAGAGCGCCTCCTTACCTTGGAAGCGATGAAGATGGAGCATGCGCTGACCGCACCGTTCGACGGCACGGTCGCCGAGCTCAATGCCAAGCCCGGTGCTCAGGTCACGGAGGGGCAGATGCTGGTGAAGGTGGAGGCAACGGAAAAGTAGGAGGTGAGGTCATGCGCATACTTTTGATCGTCCTCGCCACGACGGCGCTCATGTCTTGTGCAACCGTCGAACCTTCAGGCGGCGCCCCGGTGGCGCTGGTCAACCCAGCCGGACAATCGATCGGAACGGTCCGTGCGTGGCAGACTGCCGGCGGCGTCAGCTTTCACATCAGCGCTTCGGGATTGCCTCACGGCCTTCACGGAATTCACGTCCACGCCGTCGGCCGCTGCGAGGCCCCGGATTTCGCGACCGCCGGGCCCCACTGGAACCCGGCGGGCAAGCATCACGGCCTCAACAATCCGGCTGGTCCGCACGCGGGTGATCTTCCCAACGTCGAGGTGGCTGCCAATGGCGTGCTCGGCGCAACGGTCACCCTGTCGGGCGCGACGATGACCAGCCTGCTTGATGCCGACGGGTCTGCGCTCGTCCTCCATGCGGCGCCTGACGACAATATGACCGATCCGAGCGGCAACAGCGGAGCTCGCATCGCTTGCGCCGTCATCCAGCCAGGCGCGGAGATCCGCTGATGCGTCCGCATCCCGTTAAACGTCCCTTTACTCTACAACTTTAGAGTGGTCCGCGCCGCCAGCGCGAGCGTGGATCTTGAGCTGCCGGCCAGTAGGTGGTGCACGCTGAGGAACCAGGGATGGGCGCTGAACCAAATCCTGCAACCATGAGGGCAGGGGAACAGCCTGTGGAGCGGCGCGAGCGGCGGCCCGTTCGACTGCACGCACTCGTCATGCGTTCAGACCGCTCGACCGTGGACGTGTCCCTTCTCGATCTTTCCTACGAAGGATGCGGGATAGAAACGCCGATTGAATTTTCGGCTGGAGAGACGATCAAACTCTCCGTGCTGCGCCGCGGCGGTCTCGATGCGCACGTACGCTGGTACAAGGACGGACGTGCGGGCCTCGTCTTCGCTCCCGAGAAGGTTGCCGAACGCAAACATTTTCCCAGACAGAGCGAACGGACCGCGCTCAGTGCCGACGTCTCGCTTCGGCGCGTCGGCCAGAACAGCTATCGTGTGCGGGTAAGCGACCTTTCGCCCGACGGGTGCAAGGTCGACCTTGTCGAAAGGCCGAGGCTCGAAGAGCGACTGCTGATCAAGCTCGATGGCCTTGAAGTACTTGAAGCCCAAGTTTGCTGGGTCGAAGGCTATATGGCCGGACTTCGCTTCGAAAAGACGATCCACCCGGCGGTCTTCGACCTGCTCCTGCAGCGTCTTCGCTAGGCAGGCGTCGGGCTGACCTCACGAATGTTCGAAACGCCGACGAGCTCGCGGTAGCGCCGTTCTAGCTCGAGATGGGCGCGACGCGCCGCCCTTCCGGATGCATGGTCGGCGGCAGAGCGCTCCTGCGCAGGCCGCCGCATGAAGTATGACCGATCTTTCTCCATGACTGGCCACCCCCCGAAGCGTGGCGAGTCGCACTATACGCTCGATGCGTGGCAAGCGAACTGACGTGGATTAAGCGCCCGGCTCCCCGCTAGTAGCCACGGTAGAGCGGCTCGACACGGACGTTCCGGACGTATCCCGCGTAATCGACGTCGCAACGGAAGCTGAGATCGGCGCGGCCATTGCCGTAGCCGTTGCCGTAATAGCCGTTGCGCGGATCGTAGGGTTGATTGCCGTAGGGTTGATTGCCGTAGGGCTGGTTGCCGTAGTGTCTTCCAAGTGTGCCGCGCACACGCACGCTGCTCGATCGGCGCTCGACGTCGGTGATCGCCATCACCCGAAGATTGCTGTTGTAGCCCGGATATCCCTGCGGGTAGCCGCCGTTCCAATTCTGGTTCTGAGCGCGGACCATGGCGGCATTGGCGCAGCGATGGATCGCCTGCCGGTCGTTGACATTGTAGCGGTTGCCGATCAGCGAATCGATGATCGCGCCGACCGCGTTCTGGTTCGTTCCGTAACCCTGGTCGTACCCGTAGCCCTGTTGCGGATAGCCCTGTTGCGGATAGCCCTGTTGCGGATACTGCTGTTGCGGGTAGGTTTGCGGATATTGCTGTTGCGGATATTGGTATTGCGCGGCAGCAGGAGCGGCGGCTGCAACGGCGAGCGCCGACGCGGCGATCATTTTAGCAAAACGCGCCATGATTACCTCCTTTGAGGAGCGCCGAATGTATCATGCGGCAGCGGGCGGAAACAGCGTTGTAAATAGTATCGCAGGGCGGCCGTGCGGTGTATGGAACGCTCCTCCGACAAGCAGATGAGGAGAGGGGCGCCATGACCGCGTTCAATACCGTCCGCTTCAGGGTCAAGCCAGGCCGCAACCAGGACTTTCTCGATGCCCACGAAAGCGTCGATCGGGACTGGCCTGGCCTCAGGCACGTCAACATCATCCAGACCGGCGATCAGAACTTCTGCATCATCGGCGAATGGGACGACATTGACGCGATGGCCGCGGCACGACCGCGAATGATCGCGACGCTCGACGGCTTCCGCGACATGCTCGAGGACCAGGGCGGCGAGCTCGGCGTCACCGATCCGGTGTCAGGCCCGGTGGTGCTGGCGCTCAAGTAAGTCAGCTCCAGCCCGCACGGCGCACGGCTGAGCGCTTCCCTGTCGAACGGCTGTTGCCGCAGCGCTATTGGCGCCGGAGTCGCAGTCCCCAGTCGAAGGAGGTCCACCATGGGAAACACCGCAAGTGACCGCGCCAAGGTCGCCGCTAGCGATCCGAGCGAAGTACGCTATTTCGGCAAGAAGCATGGACTTACCGACGATCAGGTGTTGGATCTGATCAAGCAGCACGGAAACGACCGCAAGACCCTCGAGGAAGCTGTCGCTACGATCAAGGGTCCCTCGGCCACCACCCCGCCGATCGGCTGAGCCGTCCTAGCGCCGCCAGTCGGGGTTTCGCTCGACGCGCAGGATCGCGATATTGCCGCGGAAATCGACGTCGCAGCGGAAGCTGAGTTCTGCCCCGCGCCGGCCGCGGCCCCAGCCGTAGCGCGGCGTGTCGAGAAGCCCGCGGACCCTCACCACCTGGAAGCGGCGCTCGACGCTGCTGATCTCGTTCACCCGGACATGGCCGCGGTAGCCGGGATAGGCGACGGGGAGAGTGTGGAACTGACCCCGGTTTTGCCGCTCGGCCTTGTCGACCGCGGCGATGGCGCAGCGGCGCACCGCCTGCCGCTCGCTCACGTTGTAGCGGTTGCCGATGAGGTTATCGATCACTCCGCCGATGATCCGCTGGGACTGCGCGTCCATTTCTTCCTGGGCCGCGGCGGGACCGGCTACCCCTCCGGAAATCATGGCGGCAGCGATGATTACTGGCACGAGAGCTTTCATTGACCTTCCCCTTTCGTCGCTCGACAGGCCAAAACGCGCGGGCGGCGCTTAGCAAAGATCAACAATAATCGATAGGGTCGCGGCGCGGAGCGACCCTTCAGCGCCCGCCCCGGTGCCGGATGCGCGCGACGAACCGCGAGCCCTGCCACAGCTCGCAGTCGTGCCCGTCCATCATTCTCTTCGCCACCTCGAGGGCGGTCTCGTCGTCGTCAGCTTCGAACCATTCGCCGGACGCGACCTTATCGACCCCGTCGAGGCCATAAAGCCTGTAGCCAGTCACGCACGTAAACCCTGTTTCTCAAGACCGCAGCGCGGCCGTTTCGAAGGGCAAAAACGTGCTTTTCGGGATTTGGTTTCAGCGGCGTTCTGACGGGAACCTCGCCGATACGCGAAGGAGTTTTGAACACCGCAATCAGCGGTAACTTATGTTAACCCCACCACGACCAGTCGGGTGTATAGGCTGCCTATTGCCGCCCTTCGCCTCAGCGTAGCGGCAACCGAGAGACGTTCGTCGTGCTCCCGCTGTTCCGAGGAGCCTGCGTATGTTCACTTCCCCTTCGCGCAAGAGCTATCGCATCTGTTGCTACGACGCGGCGCGCCATGTCGTCTCCCAGGATTGGATCGAGGCCGCCAGCGACGTCGAAGCGATCGCCAAGGCGGAAGCCTTGCGCTACGGCACGCAATGCGAATTGTGGGACGGCAACCGAATGGTCGCCCGCCTGGAATCGCGCGCTGCCTGAAACTCCGGCCGATTCGAGATTTTCCCGACTAATTTGACGTCACCTCGACGAGCCTGATCCCCAATTCGCGCCAGCTGTAATGTCGAAGCCCGACCTATCTCGTCGTCGTCGGTGGCGGCGGAGCAGGCGGAGACGGCGGGGAAGGCGCGGCGGCGGGGTCGCCGCCCGGCTGGATCGCGCAATCCTGAAGCCAGCGGTCATTGTCCGACCCGGCCACGCGGCGGCAGCTGACGGTCACCTGCTGGCCGGGGGTTAGGCGCTTTGCGTCGTCCACTGAACCGTCCGAAACGTCGACCCCGAGAGGCGAGTCCGGGTTCGAGGTTTTGAGGCGCATATCGATGCTTCCGTAACCGTCGGGCACGATCCGCAGGAACTCCCCGCTGACCGCGATCTCCCGCCCGCCGAAGCGTTTCTCCGCTGTCGCCGGATCCGCGGCAAAAGCGCGCGCCAGCTCGTCGGCGTTGGTCACCACCGGCCCCTTTCGCGATTCTTCCGTGCCGATGTGAACGGACGGGATATGCCAGGGCACCCTGCCGGCGACCGCGAGCAGGGCGGCGATGCCGGCGCAGGCGATCAGGACCGTCTTGCGATTGCTCTTGAGCTCCTCGGGAGAGCGGCCGCCGGGCAGATCGGGCGTGCGCCGCCGCAGGCCCGGATTGGTCGGCGTCCCGCAACCCGGGCAGAACTCCCGCAGCGAGGATATGTCGGCACCACATTCCGAACAACGCACTCGTCGCCTCCCCTTGCCAGGCGCCATCGGCCGTCCGCCGAGCCATAAAGGAGCCGCACGCGAAGGCAAAGCGGGCCCGCCGAGGAGCGGGCGGCTGCGAAGCGTTCAACCGAAGCGCGTGTTGCTCACCGCGGCGAGACAGGCGGTGTGGAGGGGCAGGGTCTGCTCGTCGAACTCGGGCTTCTTGACCGGACCGGCGGGCCTCTGGACGCGGAGGCGGACGAGGGCCGCGGGGGCGATGGCCTTGGCGCACATTGCGCAGGGCTTGCCGTCGACATCGGAGTCGTCGTCGAGCATCGGAGCCCTGCCGTTCCAGTGGCGATGGAAGGTGAGCGGCACATAGGGGAGCAGCACGCCGCGCAGGCATCCGGTGTGGCAGGCGCTTTCAGAAAGCATGAAGCCGGGCGTGTCAGGATCGACGCGGATCAGGCGCAGGATCGTGCCCCACGGCACCAGCTCGCCACAGAAGCGGCAGAGATGGCCGGTGGTGAAATTGGGGTCGCGTCGGCGGGGCATTCGTCCTGATAGCCGATTGCCGGGGCGGCCGCACTGTCGCGCGACCGCCCGGACCAATCTTCAATTAGCGGCGGTATTCACTCTGCCGGATGCGGATGTTGGTCACCGCGCCGTTGTAGGCGACGTTGCAGCGGAAGCTGACATCGCCATAGCCGCGGTTCTGATAGCCGTTGTTCTGATAGGCGTGGTTGCCGCCGTAGCCCGAGCTCATCAGGCCCGTCACCCGGAGGCCGTTGTTGCGGCGCTGGACATCGGTAATCGAGGTCACGCGCATTCCGCCCGCCGCATTGTAGCCGTTGCCGTAGCCGCGGTTGTTGTAGCCGCCGCCATACTGGGCCGCGGCCTGGGTCATCGCAGCGCTCGCGCATTGCGAGACGGCCGTGCGGTCGTTCACGTTGTAGCGGTTGCCGAGCAGGCCATCGATGATCTGGCTGACCGGGTTCTGCGAATAGCCCTGGTTATAGCCGTAGGCGGGCTGGCCGTAGGCCGGGTACGCCTGCTGCGGCGTGTAGGGCTGCTGGTACTGCGGGTAGGCCGGCTGCTGATAGCTGTAAGGATAAGCGGTCTGCGCAGCGGCCGGGACGGCAAGTGCACCGAT